>Ga0255338_1001395_pt1 | contig 46332 bp, 50 predicted proteins | sample MeOH1_35cm_T4_19_FD_203715 | JGI IMG/M metagenome (GOLD analysis project Ga0255338, IMG submission 203715) | Sandy soil microbial communities from University of British Columbia, Vancouver, Canada - MeOH1_35cm_T4_195 | ecosystem: Engineered > Artificial ecosystem > Sand microcosm > Unclassified ...
ACCTTTTGTGACTCTGCGAATTTCTTGAAGGCCCTTTACTCTATCTGGCCAATGATGAATTGTCAGAATAGCCATTGCCGCATCAATGGATTGATCGTCGAAGGGAAGGTTTTCGGCGGTGCTATTTATGGCCGGAGGTAAGGAAGACGGACGCTGCTTTCTCATGACTTCAGAAGGTTCGACCGCCAACACATAACGATCTATCGGCTCATAGGAACCCGCCCCCGCTCCAACATTCAGGACTGTGCGAGCGTCCCCTAACGCTTCCCAAATATATTTAGAAATTCGTGGATCGGCTCGGCGATAACCTGAGTAAAGCTTCCCACCCTTTTCATAATCAAATTGGCCCTTTGAAGTTAGCATTTAATACCAATAGCATTTTCATTAAACACGGTCACCAATGGACTGTCTGCAGAGCAACGTGCCACTTAAAACATAGTGGTTTTATATTTAGATTCCAAAGCAATGGCAAAGCGCGTCTGCAAGTAAGGCCTTCCACCGCCGGGCAATCTATGCAAGTCTAAGCTGACTGTGACTAAATTTATCTGTTTTTTCATTTTGTCGTTTTCCCTCGTTGTTACCGCTCAACAAGAAGAAGAGCGCGAGAACTTAACGCCGGCCTCTTTTAAGACCCTCGTCAGGGAAATTACGGAAGTCAAGGGAGGCGTGCCCTCTGATTCTAACTTGGATTATTACCAGGCCGCGGATGAAGACGGTGAAGCCGCACTGGCCTATCTCACGGGCCTTCTTCACAGAGAGCGGGGAGATTTCGATAGTGCGAAGGAAAGTTTCCGATCTGCGCGGGATATTTTGGATTCCTTATCTAAAAAGAAGGATTTTAAATCCGCGTACCCTTACACGGAAAAAGATGTTTCGAAAGAACTAGCGGGCTTGATCAACGACGACTATCTTTTGAAACCACTTGCAGATAAGAAAGTCATCGAAAACTCACTGAAGTCAAAAAAGCAACTCCAATTGGTTTTTTCCAATGGCCGCCCCTATGCGGAGGTTGAGGGTTCCTACACTCGATACCGCATTGATTCCGTCGCAAGCTTCTGCAAACAGGCGCGTTCAATATACCCAAAGCAGATCTATAAATTCCAAGGAAAGACTCTGAAGATCGAGTATATGAAAGCTTCCAATGGCTCAGAAGTGATCTACGATTATTGCCATCAAAAAATGGCAACCGACATGGCGAAGAGACAGCGCGAGCGCGATATTCCTGAAGAGGAGGACCCGACGCCAGGCTGGAGCACACGCAAATCTGCTCATCCGCTTTCCGTGGTGGGCCCGTTGTTTTCTTACTCTGTATTCGACGAATTGACGGAATCACGGGTTTCTTACACCTTGTCCGTTCACACTTATGATCTCAGTCGCCAAAAGCCAGCAAAGTTCTCGGATTGGTTCGAATCGAAATCTCTCAACCTTCCATGCCCCAAAGAGGCTCCCATAGGCGACGGCTTAAACCTTCACTGCAGTCCGGAAGCGGAAATCAAACGCGACCAGTTTAGTATCGCCGGTTTCCGAAAAGACTTCGCAACGGCAGATCTCAAAGTTTACGTGCAGAATTTCCATTACGGCGAAGCAGACTACTACACGCAGTCAGAGGGCACCGCAAAACCGAAGGCACGACTTCGCCGGCTCTTGAAAGCTTCGAATAAAGAATTTCTTTTTGATACGTCGAAAGAACAGCTTTGATTTTTTCTGCTACTAACAACAAGCTCTGCGTTAGCCCTCCACCACCGCTGTGGGGCTCTGTTGAAAACATGGAATCAGATTGATGATCGCGATATCGCAGATTCGCTGACCTTTAAGCTATGGAGCAGGGACCAAATCCGTAGTGCAATGAACTCCAATCCCAAAAGTATCTTTTTCGGAGAGAAGTTTCACATCTCCTACATTTTGCCCACCGCCCGAAACTTTAAATCCATTCACAGTAATAGCTACTGTTAAATAGTTAAAACTCTGGCTGGCCTCTCTCCTTTGATAGACATCAACCCGGTACGGGTATTTGTTTATAGCGACTCCGTCAAGGTGACCCTGCCAAATATCATAGTTCGGTCCAGAACCAGTTTTCTGAATTTCAACTGCATATAAATGACCCATATTCGAAGACCAAGAGCAACCGTATGTTTTGTCTGGTTGTTCACTACAAAACGCACTCATGTCAGCGCATCCGACATTGATTGATTCTGCCTTTGCCTGAAGCCCAATGAGCACAACAAGGATACTGGCATATGTCTTCATAACTTTCTCCTTCAAGAAAATCTTAGCATGGTCGCAGTCAGCTTCGCTGTATCGATCTGCGAAGGATTTTATGGTAGCAACTTTTGAAAAATCTATAGTTTATCAGAATGCTGCAATGTTCGTAACTTTATTTCTCCGACCAAACCGCAAGCTCGTTGCCGCTTGTATCCTGGAAATGAAATCTTCTGCCGCCGGGAAAGGAAAAAGGTTCTTTAGTCAGTTTGCCACCGGATTTATTAACTGCTGCTAAACTCTCTTCAAGATTTTTGGAATATAAAACCACGAGCGGTCCACCAGAAATCACTCTCGTGTCAGTCCGCAACCCGCCGACCTCTCGATCTCCGATTCTTATTCCCGCGTAAGAGGGACCATAGTCGTTGAACTCCCACCCGAATGCGGAGCTGTAAAACGATTTGGCTTTTGTCAAATCGGTCACTGCAAATTCTATGTAATCGATACTATGATGAACATGCGTTGAATTCATTCGAAAATCTCCTGTGTTTGACGATCAGAATATAGAAAGATTATTCCACACACATGCTAATTCTGAAAGTTCTATGGAGCCGATATGATCCACTTTGACGTCACCAGTCAGCTGAGCTCCCGATCTTTCATAGAATTGAATAGTGGGATTGTTCTTGAGAACCCAACAGTAAGCTCGCTGATAACCAGAATCTCTTAAAAAAGAAAACGCTTCCTTCAAAAGCGCATAGCCATTTCCAGAACCGTGATAGTGCTTCAAAAGATATATGGCACCGAGTTCACCGCAATCACTGTATTTTGCATCTCGCGGTTTTTCAACAGTCGAGAATCCGACGATGCCGTTTTTTTCACTTTCCGCAACCCAGATCTGACGTCCCTCAGACTGCTATTGTTCGTAAGATTTAATATCGGGTTGCCCGCTAAGATCTACGTAAAGGCGGAAACTCTTTTTCTCATTAGGAATGAATGACACTTCTTTTTCTACAGCGTCATCGCCAAGACCACAGAGACCTTTACCTTGAGGATCTCTTGTGATCTTCAAGGATCTCTTACCTGGCTCTAGGTAAAAGCTGGCTCTTTCCGCAACATCCATACGCGCAGCCAACACATTATCAATAAAAAATGCATAATAGCACGCACTTCCTGCAATGCCATGATCTCGAATAATAATGAGTTCGGTCTGACTTTTATCGTCCGCATTCTGGTACGCCAACAAACGCTCCTTAGGCGTAGGTTTTGACGAAGTCATTGCCGTTTGAGCTGTTGAACATCCCCACAACATAAAAATGATTGGCGTCAAAGAAAGTATTTTTTCGAATTTCATAAAACTCCCTTTTTCTATTCTTTTTCAAATACCACAGAATGTCGAATCTACGGATGCGGCTCCGGAAACCCATGCCGCTCCGCTAGAGCGGCAAGAATCTTGTCTTTATCATTGATAAACTGACGCCCCTTGAAACTTCCCGACTGATATTTTGAAGAATCCCCTTCGGGTAAAACTAAAAGAGGAAGAGACTGATTATTTTCACCAACATATTTGATCGCGGCATGCCTTGGGCGCTGCCAATCAATGCGTTCAACTTCGATTTTTTCCGCCAACTCAGGAAATCCTGAAAGGATCCCTTCTATCAGAGCACAATGCCAACAATAAAAACGCTGCCCAGGAAATCGAGGATCCACAAAGTTCGGATTTAAAAGAAAGAGCTTATCTTTAGACATGATATCTCAAAACTACTCAGAGGCCGAATTGAGGTCACGAAAAATGCAAAGCACCACGATTTCCAAAAATGGCGCCTGTAGTATTCCCTACTGACACTTCTTCGCAACACAGGCCGTCGGGCACTGCGAATTCGAAGTACAAGCCGCACCCACCGCAAGGCGGCCGTTGTTTTCAGAGCAATGGCCGTTAAGGCACGAGAACTGACACTGCGAGCTGCTACTACAAGCCATCCCAGGAGCAAGAAGATCTCCTGCGCCACTGCAGATACTGTTAATGCAGGAGTGTTCACATTGAGAGCTATTAGAACAAACAGAACCCGGCGCTAAATAATTTCCCGGTCCGGAGCAACGGCCATTCACACACGTGTAATCACACTGAGTGCTGCTCGAACACGCGCCGCCAATCGGCAGATGTCCTCCACGCCCGGAGCAGCGCCCATTCACACAGGTGTTTTCGCATTGACTACTGCTCGTGCAGGACGAGCCTTCGGGCAAATAGCCGCCTCTTCCCGTACACATTCCATTCACGCAAGTATTTTCACATTGGCTGCTACTTTTACAAGAAGCACCGACCGGCAAGTAGCCATTCCGTCCAGAACACATTCCGTTGACACAGGTATTCTCACACTGTGAGCTGCTGGTACACGCCGATCCTTCTGGTAAGTAACCGTTGCGACCTGAACACATTCCGTTTACACAAGTATTTTGACATTGAGAACTACTGGTACAAGAAGCTCCGTCGGGAAGATATCCATTGCGACCAGAGCACATACCATTTACACAGGTGTTTTCACATTGAGAACTGCTCGTACACGCAGCTCCCTCTTGAAGATATCCGTTGCGACCGGAGCACATCCCATTCACGCACGTATTCACACATTGCGAGCTACTGGTACAAGAAGCGCCTTCCGGCAGATACCCATTGCTTCCGGAGCATTGTCCATTCACACAGGTATTTTGACATTGAGAACTACTGGTACAAGCCGCCCCTTCAGGGAGATAACCGCCCGATCCCGAACACATGCCGTTCACGCAGGTATACATACACTGAGAGCTGCTAGTACACGAGGCCCCGATCGGTAAGTATTGGGCCGATGCCGCGAAGGAAACGAGAAAAATAAAAAAGAAAATAAAATGTTTCATGGACTCCCCCCGAAAACCGTAGTCAATTTGCACCACGGAAGCTCCAGAGCAAGGGATGTGCCAATACAAAATGACTCCCACTTCCGGACGCGGCGCTTCTGGTAAAAACCGGAATTGTTTTTGTCTCCACAAAACTTGTAATGTGAAGACCGAATGAAAATTTCTATGATTGCAGCAATGTCTGAAAACCGAGTCATCGGCCGAAACGGCGACATCCCTTGGCGCGTCCAAGGTGAGCAAAAACGTTTTCGCTCTCTGACAACGGGAAAGACGGTGATCATGGGAAGAAAAACCTACGAGTCGATCGGTAAACCTCTCCCTAACCGCCGCAATATTATCATTACGAGAGACGCCTCTTACTCGGCCCCCGGATGTGAGGTCGCCACAAGTCTCGAACAAGCTTTTGCCTTAGTTAAAAATGAAAATGAAGTGTTCATCGGTGGTGGTGAAGCCATTTATCGAGAGGCTTTACCGTTATCAGGCCGTATTTATTTAACGACAATTCATTTCAAGACCGAGGGAGACACATTCTTCCCCGAGCTTGGAGATCAGTTCAAACTTTTAGAGTCTACAGAGGTACAGGGCGATCCTTCTTATACTTATCAAACTTTTGAACGCGATTATTGAATCGATAGAAAGCTATCGGACAACTCCTATCCCGCCCGATGGGCTTTGGTTTTTGGAGTCTTACTGACGTGCTTTTGTAGAATATCGCGAATCAGAACCTGATACCGACCTTCATACTCTTCGTTAAGACTGAGACGCTTGAGTTCTTTTACAAGAGTGAGCGGCAGCCGAATAGAGATATGGGCGGTGATGTTTTCGTCTTTAAAGTCCTCCATGGGAACTTCGACTTTTCCGGTTTTCACTTTTTTAGCCATGAATTTCCTCCCACTTTGGTTCGTAACTTATCTTATATATACTGTATATACAAACACAGAACGCAGCGCTTTGGGAAAAAGCTGTTTAACCGGAAAAGATTCAAAAATGATTTTTTAAAGACTTTTCAGAGACGTCCGACCAAATTCGGATGTTTGAGACAAAATCTCGAGTACAAGGCAGACTCCCGACCGGTCTTTTTCTCTTCCTGAATCCACTTCGAAACTTTGGCTACGAGGTCCGAATCGTCTTCAGGAATAAAAGACGGCCGGTGAGGATAATAATGCAAATGCAGGTTCCTTTGACTTGCAACCTCATTTATAAACTCCCAAGAGTTCTCGATGATGGTTTCTTTTAGCGGATACACGGGCTCGCGACTGACAGCTTCCATGTAGTTAAAGGATTCAAAAGAATCGATCGGCAAATGATACAGAGATCCTTTTGCCTGCGGAAAGATTTGCATGAAAGCGTTGGGATATCTTTCCACTAAATAGAAATCATCCCCATTCATGCTTTGAGCAAAATCCAGATCATCCCACTTTGCGAGATACGTGCATGCGATTTCCAAAAAGGGAGTTGCGTAAACCCAGGACTCACCATGGGTCGATACCCGAGGACGAAGCACTTGCAAACCGCTTTGGGGGCTACAGTGGAAAACTTCCTTGACGGATTTGAGATCAAAAACTTGGGACATGTGCGCTGTATATCAAGTCCCTCAAGCGAAATCACGTCACAAAAAGAAATACTTTCGATTTCCCCCCGACTCACAATAAACTCCGCGTTAAATTTCGCCCGAGACAATAGTCTAAATTTCATTAGACAGAACTCAGTTTAATTGGACCCTCTCCCGACAAAGCTGGATCATGACTGGAGATCATTTTCTGCAAAGGTCATATATGTCTAGCGATGTTCTCTCAGTGGAGTCTTTTAAAAAAGATCCTCAGACGCGAAAAGCCGTCATCAAACATTCTCAAGTAAATCCTCTTCGCCAGATGGCAACACTTCTGCTTGATTGGGTCTGCATGATCGCAGCCATGGGCGTGGCGATTTATTTTCCACCTTTTTACTTTTTCGCCGTCCTGATCATCGCGGGCAGACAGCATGCACTCTTAATGATGATGCATGAAGGAGCTCACTTTCGTATTTCGAAAAATACCAAGCTCAATGACTTTGTGAGCGATACCTTTGCAGCCTACCCGGTTTTCTTTTCGACTTTGGATTACAGAAACAACCATCTTCCGCATCATCGCTATACGAATACCGACCAGGATCCAGATTGGATTCGCAAAATTTCTCATCCCGAGTGGCAGTTCCCGCAGAGCAAATCGAGTATAGCAAAGCTTCTGGGTCGCCAAATTCTTGTGGGCGGCGTGGAGTGGCTTGTGCTGATGGCTCGTATTAATAAAGGTTGGAAGAAAGGAATCTACTGGGCAACAATTCTCTGCTTCATTTCTGCCTTCGGTGTGTGGAAAGAATTTTTGCTGTTCTGGATGGTTCCGATGATGACGTTCTTCCCTCTGTTTCAGCGCATTCGCAGCATTGCAGAACACTTTGGCCTCGAGCGATCGCATGAAATGAACTCAACGAGAAATATTCTGGCGCATCCCTTGGAAACTTTTTTCTTCAGTCCTCACAATGTGAATTACCATTTGGCGCATCACATGTTTCCAAGCGTTCCTCAATACAATTTAAAAGCCTTGCATGAAGATTTCTGCAAGCATCCCGTTTACAGAGACCTGGCGCACAACAACAGTTCTTTCTTTGTCACTGAAAATTCCGTTTGGAAAGATTTGCTGACCATTCACGGGGTCAGCAAAGTGGAACCCGAAAAGGCACCTAGAACTCCCATCATCGAAACGCCAGCGGAAGCCGCTTCCTAAACGATTCAACATTGCCTCGAGACAAAGCAGAAAGCGTCATCCGTTGACCCTCCCGGGGCCTGGGGGTGCAATAGGCTATGAAAACAAATCCAACGTCCCCAAAGCTTTGGTTTAAACGCAAGAGATACGGCTGGGGTTGGCCCCCCAGCACGTGGCAAGGCTGGTTGGTGATCGCCGTCTATACCGCCCTGGTCTGCGGCTATCCTGCTGTCTTCGGCGCGGATAAAAACTCATTCTCCATGCCGGTCTTTATAGTCATCACATGTCTACTGACGGCAGGATTATTTTTCATTTGCATCAAGAAAGGCGAAAAGCCTCACTGGACTTGGGGCGACGACGACAGACGGAAATAGCAAAGCCTGCCGACCTACTTTTCTGGGCACATAAGGTGGCATACAGGATGAGTGGGCTGCTCTGCTTGCACATAGTTCAATCCACCGAACTGTGAAAAGAGTATCACTGATAAAAGAATCAATTTTTTCATGAAAACCTCCTAGGTTTTAACGTTATTATATTTTCAATTACTAATTCAGCTCTCGCTCAGAGAAAAATCGAAAACCATCAATGGTGGTCTCGATACGACGATAGTGGTTCGTGACATCTTTATAGTACCCCTCATCACACTTCGTGCGACAAGGTCTTGGCGGCACATATTCCTTTTCTGCTCTGTCGAAGTCCTCAGTCTGAAAATTCGCAGTAATGACCTGACTCGTGAGACGCGCACCGAGATTTTTTATAAGTCCTTCGCAGGCCGCATCCGACATGGATAAAGCTTTGGGATCTCCTGTTTCGTTCTCAGCCAGATAAAGCTTGTAATCCGCCTCGAGAGATCGCAATTCGATAGCAGCCCCGCGGGAATTGCAGCTAAAGCCGCTGATTTTAACCTGCTCTGCAAAACTCATCGCATGAGCGTAGGCCGACAGCAGAAGAGTTAAAGTACATATCAATAATTTTTTCATAAGTTCTCCTTTGAACCGGAAAATAGCAAAATTAGTTCTTGTTGAAAAATTCATTATTTTCATGTATTGATAACTTATGGTTGTTCTAAAAAATCCCCTATTAATAGCCTTTGAACGAGTCTCATATCTGAAAACTGTCCACGCAGCGGCGGCCGATTTGGGCCTGACTCAAGCGGCACTGACCAAACGACTCCGCCAGTTGGAGCAAGAGATGGGCATCACGCTTTTCTTGAGATCCCGGCGCGGAATGACTCTGACCGAAGAGGGCAAGGCATTGCTTCAGTTTTGCAAAACCAGCAACGAAGCCGAAGGACAGCTTATGAGCAAGCTCAAGGGCGATAGTCATATGGAAATCAGCCTGACCATCGCGGGACCGACGAGTGCGCTTTCAAGTCGCATTAACAAAGACTGCCTGCCTCTTTATAAAAAGTATCCGCACTTAAAGCTTCACTTTAAAGCCGAAGATCACGCAAATCTGATTGAAATGGTCCGACAGGCCAAAGCAGACCTCGCCGTGGTTCCACCGAATTTGGTACCCAATGAGATGGACAGCAAGGTTCTAAAGGCCGACAGATATCTCTTAGTCGCTGGCGCCGAATGGCAGGGGCGTCCGCTCGCAGAGATTATCGAACAAGAGCGCATTATCGATTTTTACGAAAGCGACCTAACAACTTTCAGTTACCTCAAGAAGTTCGGTCTCGAGAAAACCAAAAGACCCGACCGCCTTTACGTGAACAACAACAGCGCTCTGATCCGCATGTTCGCTGCTGGCGTTGGCTATGGCACTCTCACCGAGGATATCGCCAAGCCCCACCTCGATAGTGGCGAACTCATCAAACTCAATCGCAGCCAGGTTTTTGAAGATCCGCTGGCACTCACTTGGTATCCGCGGCACGAAAAGACCGATTACTTTCATGACCTCATTCGGGCAATCAAGTAGGATTTTCTAAGTATTAATATTTCCTATTACAAGAATACTATTAATTCATTATATTTATATATGTCTTTGTTTTAAATCCTCCCTAGTGACAACTGGTCATAAAAACTTACAGGGAGAAAAGAAATGAAAAAACTATTAGTACTTTTGACATTGGCCCTATCCGCTCAAGCGAAAGCGGCGGACTTTATCAGCATCCCTTTCAACTGCACTGGAGTGCTCGAAGAAGGCACCGGCAAGGAAGTCCATTTACCAATTAACGTCGATCAACATGGGGTCTATTATGCAGACCTTCAAGATGGAAATGATATGGCTTACTTAATCTGCAAAAAAGTCCCTACAGATATTCCCGAATACCATAATCTTGAATGCAAAGGAAAATGGGAAAGCGACAAAAGCGAAGCTCTCCTGAGTGCGACCTTGAACACTTTCGTACCCTTTGTGACCATTCAGAGATCCCAGACCGGCTTCAATGCGCAAAAACTAACTGGAATTTGCACCCGCTAACGGCCCGAAACCTTATAGACAAATTCCCCATTTACCGCCATTCTACGCCGATGATTCGGGGAATTAATCACATCACCATTACCGTCAAAGAACTCGAGCGCTCTTTCGTGTTTTATAAGGACATGCTGGGTTTTAAACCCCTTATGAAGCACGCCAAGGGCGCGTATTTCTTAGCAGGAGATTTGTGGTTCTGCCTCGATCTGGATCCAACGACACAAAAGGCTCCTCTTCCTGAATACACGCATTTCGCATTCACCGTTGAACAGAAGGATTTTCAGACTCTCTCTGAAAAGCTCAAGAATCATAACGTAAAAATCTGGAAAGAAAACAAATCCGAAGGTGACTCCATCTACTTTCTAGATCCCGATGGACACAAACTCGAAATCCATGTGGGCAATTGGCAATCCCGCATTCAGTCTGCGAAAGAAAATCCGTGGAATGATTCTCTCGAATTTTTTGAATAGTAAAAAATGAAAATCAAACCAACATCGACAGACTTTGCAAATTGGCTCGCTTGCGTCCCGCATGACGGAGATTTGATTTTTCTGACGGAGAAGAATCGCGACCTCTTGAAGGACACTGGATTCCCCGCTCTTTCGAAAGATCAAGTGAAGACTCAAGGCCTATCGATGTGGAGCCTCAACAAGCGCAGCTGGTATGGCTACGCCTTAAACCAAGCCGATTACTGTGTGTGGTTACCGACGGGAGCTCTCGAAAGCTTTCCGGCAATTCTTAGAAATCAGCTTCTAAAGGAACAAACAGAACTCAATGTTCCTACGATTATCGAGAATCAATGGATGACCTCATTTGCTTGGGCTCAACTGTCTCACGAAGACCAAATTCAAACAATGCGGAGCTGGGCTCTTCAGAATGAAGTTCCAGAATATGAAAGTGTTGCTTTAAGTGAATTGCCTAACAAAGTGCAAACCGAACTTGCTCGCATTAGCTATGACATATGGATCAATCGTTTTCAAAGCTTTTCAGGACCAAACTGTTTTGCAACCACAGCGGGAACCTTAGTGAAAGATGTATACACTCAATGGCTGCACTGGCCGATGTTAGAAAAATATCTTCATGAGTATAGGTTTAAAACGGTTTTGACGGAGACACCACAAACTGGCGACATCCTTGTTTTTACGAGTGATGGATCTCCCATTCACGCCGCATATTTTTTAGGTGAAGGATTCTATTTTGAAAAATCCGGTCAAGATTTCTATGAACCTTACCGGGTTGCTTTATTTCAAATTTGGCGTCAGGCCTAAAAAAAATCCTAGTACTCGCAGCTAACTTTAGCGCGCGGATTTTTCTTGTTATATTCCGCTACTAAATCTTCGAGAGTCGGCATGCTGTCACAAGCACCTTGAGCATATTCCGCGTAATCAGAAGCTCCGGTACATTCATTAATATCTGCAAAAGTGCCATTAGCGATTTGTTCATCGCAAATATAATGAGCGCAATCGTCATCCATTTTTTCCTGAAGTTGTTGGCATACTTTTTCAGTCGCGCTAGATTGCTTCGCTTGTGCTTGAGCCACCAAACCTAAGAACGACACCATAACAAATAAATTCATAAACTTTTTCATAAAATCTCTCTCCTATCCGTTGACCTTGAATGACGACGTTTTACCCCGACACGCTGCATTTTAAAAATGAATAGAAACAAATATAATATGCATTTTATACATATATAATAGATTCGCGTCTATTCTAAGACATAGCAATGATAACTGCGCTTAGAATTTTCTTATGATCTCCTTCTTATTTTTTAGACTCGAGCGATAAAGGCACTTCGTCAAAATAGATCACTTTAAAACGGTCTTTAGGCAGAACGACGCCTTCCAGAATAGTCTGACGATTGCCCTCGCTGTCTTCATAAAGCAGCTTCCCAGAAATCGACGTCTGACTGGAAATTTCTTTAATGTCCATGGGATCGAGGAGGAATATATGCAAGCTCTCGGGATGCTCAGCCTTGGATTTCAAATAGGCTTCTTTAGCAGCATTGTCCAACTGCAGCTGCAGAATCACTTGAAAGTTGTGCGGCTGCTTATAAACGATATGGGAGGCAAAAACCTCCTGCGTGCCCAGCAGAATCATATTGTGAGGTGGGTGTTGAGCATGATCGTGAGCGAAGGCTGTGGCAGAATAAAAAAGAACCAGTGCCAAGAGAGACTTTAAGATATTCATAAAATTTCCTTTCCAGTCAAAAACCTGAAAAAGAAGTTAGATCTATTTTTACTGTTTGTATAATTGATACTTTTGATATATCCATCAAAATTAATGAGCTTACTCAATCCCAACCTTCAAGCCTTTTTAGCCGTTGTCGAAACCAGCACCATCAGTGCCGCCGCCGAAAAGTTGAACCTCGGCCAGACCGGCGTCACCCAACGCATCCGCGCTCTGGAAAAAGAATTGGCTGCGACTCTTTTCACCCGTAGCCGTAAGGGCATGGCCCTCACCGCCGAAGGCAAATCTTTACTCAAGTACTGCCTGCGCGCCCGCGAGCTCGAAGGAGAAACCTTGGGCGAGATCAAGGGGGCCGCCACTCAAAGTGAAATCGATCTGCGCATCGCTGGCCCCACCAGCTGCATGTCGGGCCGGATTGTTGAGCAAGTGCAATTCGCTTTTAAAAAATGGCCCAAGCTCAATCTGCAATTGATGATCGACGACCGCGACAACCGCCTGGACCTCCTGAAGCAGGGCCTGGCCGACATCGTCGTCCTTCACCCGCACCAAGTACCGTCGGAGCTCGACAGTAAGATCATCAAGCCCGATGAGTACTTTCTATTGGGTCACCCAAGCTGGCGGCATCGCGATCTAAAAGACATTCTGGAAAAAGAAAGACTTTATGCCTTTCATGAAGACGATCCCACAAGCCTCAGTTATCTCAAGACTTTTGATTTGCTTAAACATCTCAAGCGTCCTCGGCTGTTTGCCAACGAAAATAAAACCTTGTCTTATTTATTAACCGAAAGCGCGGGCTTTGGAATCCTCTCCCGCGAAGTCTCAGCCCCATTCCTTGAAGACGGACGTCTGATAAAGCTCAATCACGGCCGCACCATGAAAGACCCTCTCGCCATCGCCTGGTATCCACGACCCGAGATGCCCGCTTATCTGAAAGAAATTATTAAAGCGATTAAGTAGACCGCACCGACGACAACTCTGCCAAGCGATTTTCTGTGGCCGTCAACCAGGCAACAGCCTCGACCATATCATTGTAAAAAACGCGCACATCACCTTCTCCAAACGCCAACCGAGCCAGATACGCAAGTTTTGTATTGGGAACCACGACCGCGCGACGAAGCTTCAACCCCCGAGCTTGCTTATCCAGATCCCACTGAAACACTGGGACCTCCACTTGAGGTGTTTCCATCTCCAGACAGTCGTGCAAGACCAACCCGCGCCGCGTTTCATTGACCAGATTTAAAATGCGCTCCTGACATTCTTTTAAAAGCGCCTCCGTCGGCATTCCACGCATTCTTGCGATAATCACTTCACCCACAGGCTCAATCCACAACTGTCCTTCCATAGCTCCTCCATATAAAACGGATAGCAAAGGTTGCTGCTAATGAACAGTGACGAAAACGCGAAATTCTCAGAACTTAAACCAACGGTTGAATATAGCGGATTGAGAACTTACGGAAAAAATAAATAGAGCCAAAGTAAGGAATGCCCGGAAATAAAATCCGCTCCCAAGCTAGACCAATTTCCCAAGTACCATAAAAGGCAATGACCACCAACGTAGCAAGAACAAATCCCACAAAGACGGATAAGTAGGAAAATCTTTTGAGGCTCAATCCACGCTCCAAGAAGTACATAATCCAAAACCCCAGAAATGCCGCGATAAAACCAAAATTGAATCCATAAAACCCAATGAAAGGCACCGTCTTGAAGCCCTCTTGTGAGGGAGTGAAGCACATAGAGATAAGACCACTCAGACAAACCAGAAGCCCACTAATGAAGGCACCCACAATAGTAAATTTCCAAAAATTTTTATAGAGATCCGAGCGAATAAAACGAATGACAGGATTCATAAGGCCATCCTTTGATACCTTCTTTATTGCCACAGCATTTTTCTATCCCTATGATTTAAGAGATGCAATTAAATACCAGCTACCTCAGCCCGAATTTCGGTCCCAATGAAATCCCCGTCGACTTTCTCGTCATTCATTACACGGCCTGTGACTTACAGACCACAATGAATATTTTCATGGATCGCGATAAAAAAGTCTGCGCTCATTTCGTCGTGGATACAGATGGAACGATTTATGATCTTGGGGGCTTTATCAATGGCCCTATTCGCCTTGGCGCTCACGCGGGAAAAAGTCACCTTGAAGTGAATGGCACCAGATACGAAGCCTTCAATCAATTCTCGATTGGCATTGAGATCATCAACTTCAACGGAAACCTTATAGAATACACCGACGCACAATATGAAGCGCTGACAGAATTGGTGGGGCATCTTCAGACACGATTCCCCCAGTTAAAAAATCCAGAACGCATCGTCGGTCACGAGCATATCGCCCATTGGCGCGGCAAAGCGGATCCTGGTGTTCTATTTGATTGGAAACGCTTCTTAAATTCTCTTGGAATGGAACCAACAAAGCTACATTCATTTTTCGCCTGTAATAAGAAAGATCTAGCATGGCTGAGTGAACAAAAAAATATCGAAGACTGGGCGAGACTAAGCCTCGACCTCGAAACTCGGATTGCACAAAAGGGAGTTTAACAAAAGTTCACATAGATATTTTACTCTTATGGGGACGGTGACAATGTAAAGACCCCCTAAAATCTCTGCCGAGGCTACCCTCTTTACAAGCTCTTTGATTTGATCTAAAAAACAGGCCATGGAATTATTAAAAACTATCGCACTGATCCATATAGGCTTTTTCGCAGCGGCTCTTGTTTTGATTCTCATGAGCAACTCAGCGGATAAGAAACAAAAAACTTTGCAGATTCTTTTTTCACTTTTTCTCGTGATTGTCGGCCCACTGGTCGCGATCATCGTGCATGTGAGTGACCGTCTCAAGCCAGAGAAACCAAGTGACCGCTATATAGGGCAATCGATCGACGAAAGCCCTATAACGAAGCACACTTTACACTAGCGACGAACAATCTTCGCTTTCACACAGCGGAAGTGAAGATAGATGTAGTTCTCTTGGGACTGCGTCGTCGACGTGGACATCGAATTATTATAAATGTCGGTATTTGAATGAGAGTAACCGGTGAATTCTTTCTGAGCGTTTTCAGCCATCAGGTTGGCTTGGCCGGGAGCACAGTAAGCCTTCATTTCTTCAACTGCTTTTTCGCGATTTTTATCAGCCAAGAACCAGCCCGTGCTATAGCGAACCGTTCCGCCGCGAACGGGTTTGTATTCTTTCTTTACCATCTCCGCACAACCTGACAATAACAACAAAGCTGCGGGTAAAAGAAGTTTGAAAGATGTTTTCATGAAAGTCTCCTGTTTAATTAATGATATTGGGAGAATGTGCAAGTCTCAGACCGGCCAAAAAGAAATAAGACCGTCCCCAATGACTCAAAATGAGACAGGGCCTAAACAGGGCACACGAATGTCAAAGCTTCGGCAGGATTATTTGAGGGGCTCAAAACCGTATTTTTTCATGATGGTGGCGTAGGTCCCGTCACGCTTCATCGCCTTAAAAGCCTCTTGCCATTTCTTCACAGTCTCGGCATCGAGATTCTTTGAGGCCGCCAGATACTCATGCAAGATGATCAACGTCGCTCCTACACGCATATCTTCAGCGGCGAGACCGCCTTTTTCCTTATAGCGATTTTTAAAACTGAGGGGCGCAACCCAGACATCGATACGGCCCGATTTTAACATCCGCACATTTTGCGCATCGGTCGTAACGGATTTAAAATTTTTAAAGCCCTTTTGCCTTAGGAGAACTTCTGACAAGGAGCCTGCAAAGGTCCCAATACGTAGGTCCTTGGTGGCTTCGAGTGTCGATATATCGACCTTTGAGTTCTTCAGTGCGAAGAATACATAAGGCTCCTGCAAGATCTCCACAAGCCAAGTGTAGTCGGCTTCGCGCTCGGGTACTCTGGCCAGCGGTAGAATACCAATATTGGGCTCCTTCTTGGCAATTTGTTGCGCGCGCGCCCAGGGCATAAACTGCACGCTGAATTTCTGCCCCACACGCTTTGCGAGTTCTTGCGCCACTTCGTACATGGCGCCGGCCCCTCCCTCACTGGTGGAGTAGGAATAGGGATCAAAATCAGCGGATACAATGACGGTTAGCTCGGCAGAATGTGCCGTTACACAGGCCCATAAAATAGGAATCAGCCAACGCCATTTCATGAATAAAACTATAAGCCGGTTTAAAAATATATAAAATGAATTCGCCTGGAGGATGGTGCTTAACACGAATTCTGTCTAAACTAAAATAGTCACTCTTGCTAACAGCATTGAAAGGACTCAGTTATTCCGCAAGGCTGTCGAAACTTCAGACAAATTGGGCTTTTAACGGCCTGGCATAGCCTTGCATAAAAAGGTATGCGTTTACTCTCACAAATCGCCTTTTTGGCTTTAGCTCTCATAAGTTCGATTTCAACAGCGACAGCTGTTCGCTGCGAAGGCGTATTTGCGAATGTCGCAAGTGTTGCGAGGTCAGGCACTGTCAGGGTTTTGTTTGGGAAGAATCAGAAACCCATTAAGAACTACGCCGAGGTCCTCTTCGCAACGAAGCCCGGAGATGTTCTTCGCTTCGGCGACGGCGAGGAGTTCGTCGTTCAAAAAATGCTTGGCTTCGGTGAAACGACGATCATTTTCGATATCGGTGATGGATGGGCTCTTCGCGTGCCGATGTATAACGGAAAACAGTACGTCAGCTATGGCTCGAACACACAAAGCACGACCCTCCTCAATGACTTTATAAATTCTTACGTCGGCCTGAAGGCTGCAGGAATCCCCGTCGTCGAAATGGATCTTACTCGCAGTCGTCATAACAAATTTGCCGTTGTGAAAAAAGTTGATATCAAATTTATGTTGTCAGATATGAACAGCCAAAACCTCTCGAAAAAAGAGCGCGAGGAAATTCGCAAAAAACTTGTTGAGTTTGCGGCAAAGTTTTGGCCTGTGCAGTACATTGGTGACTTCGCACCTCGACAGATCGCCTATACGGGGACCGAGTGGATTCTTTTGGATTACGGTGTTATAACGAAATACATTTCAAAGTTTTCTAATAAACGCCATATCTTTGAAGATAAAGATTATGAAAATGAACACGGCCCCGACGGAACCTTGCGATTTGCCGACAAAGCAACTATTAAAGAAATTTCTGAAGCCATCGTTCGCAAACGAAAACAAGCTCAAAAAGAAAATGCGTTTATCCGTGACGATTACGGCAGCGACGATTCCGATACTGGATTCATCGTCAACTTTCCTTACAAAGGATCTCTTGAGCCGGGCACGATCCTTGAGGCGCATCGTCAGAGTAGCTACGATCCGGAACTTCCCCCGCCTTCAGAAGGCGCTTCTCGGTTGTTGAAAATCACTGAGTATGTCAAAGACAAAAAAGAGTTTTCTCTGTATGAAGCCCATCTGCTGGGCGGTAAGCCAGCTTACCTCGTGTTGAAAAATGAATTCAATGGAGACGTCCAGGCTCTCGATGCCAAAGACGTCCAAAGTCTCTTCAAAAAACAAATCCCGGACAACGCCAAAGTTTTGGCCTATGGATTTGATTACGTTCTCTTCGCAAAGTAATTTCAAAAAAGACAGGCCGGAGCTTTCCTTCTATGAAAAGTCTCCGACCATAATGTGGACGCAGGCCGAGCTCTAGGCTGCAGGTGTTGGTGTTGGCGTCGGTGATGAAGTTGTTGGTGAAGTTTCCTGACGCTGATATTTGATAATCAAAGTTTTACCTGTAGGACAAGGACTGTCTTCTGTTGGAAGGACCGTGAGAGTCAACTCTTTGTCCTCTAATTTAAACTTGCTTTCAGACGAAACATCGGTAAAACCGATTTGCCCCTCGAAACTTTCACTTTTCGTCGTAAGAGTCAGTTTATCGTCGGCCACCGTGTAAGTGCCTTCGACTTCTAAAGCAGAATCCTTGATTTGTCGTTCAGAACGGAAGAATCCATCATTGGTGAGAGTCAAAGTCGTGACCTGAATGCTCTCGTTATCTTGCTTGGCCTCGGTGCCATCTTCACAAACGGCGCTGAGTCCTTTGTAGGTGCCCACAAGAGTGGTCATATTTTGAGTTTCCACTTTGGTTGACTCCGGAGATGAAATCGCATTGGATTTGGTAGCGGAGTCAGAATGTGTGCAAGCATTGAAAATGGTCAGTGCTGCAATCGTGGTGATAGTACTCGTGATGAGTGTTTTCATTTTTACCTCCCCGGTAAGTGCCAAACACTCATTGCAAGTAAAGAACCAACAGCGAAATCAAAATGAACGCACTCTCGTGATTTTCAAAAGAAGACTTTATAGGACTCCCGCGCAAATTGCCGCTCTCGCACCGCCGCCGTAGATTTTACAAAGCGCGGGGCGAAAGGACCTCGCCTCTAATATTTCCGACAAAACTTCAGCGAACTCCCCAGTCCCCAACGCGCATCAAAACCATGATTGGGATTGGAAGAAACCTGTCCACTCATCAAGCGCGAAGCAAAATCAGAGAGCGACATCTTTCTGCCCGGAGCGATGCGAATATCAGGACAGCGAGCGAAGTAGCGATCCAACGACCGCACATCGCTGACGCCCAGGGTTTGCATCAGCAGCGTGATGGTTTCCTTAATGCGTTTATCACGCGAAGGTGTCGAGTAGGATTCATAATCATCGCGATCCATGCAGCCGCCTAACTGGCGGCGCTTTGCCTCGGATTCCAAAATAATATCCACGCGATCGTTGACAAGGCCGCAGACATCATCCACTTGGCGCACGATGCTTTCATCATGAGTTTCTTCCCGCAAAGCGAGGCGGCGCTGAACTTCATTGTTCCAGCGGCGCAGGCTGCGGTTATTTCCCTCACCGCCGATGGAGTTAAACTGCTCGAGCGAATATCCCGGCAGCTCTGCTTTTGCGCGGTTGTAATAATCTGGCTGCATCCAATTGCGAAGCCCGGTAGAGCTTCCGTCGGGCATGTAGACCAAGCTTGTCGTCGTGTGCAGCTGACGAACGGCCTTGGGCACTGTCGAGCCCATCAGCGTAAGCACACCGGTGTCAGAAACTTTCTTCACGATCTCGGCGTGACCGGGATCCGTCGAATTGCCGCGAACAATGCGACGAAAGAAATTGTTCTCGCGGCGACTGGGCCGCGACCACACAGTGCCGGCATGCACGTTCTTGCGATTGATTGCGACCGGAAACGTGTCTGACGGCATGGTCTTGGTGCTCGTCATATCGGCGACATAGGCAATGAATTTGCGCGCCCGTTGAAGAGGATCCGAAATCGAATCAAAGCGCGACATGCGATTGCTAATGCGATTCTCGCCACCCGAGGAATCGCGAATGACATAAGGCAGTTTGTTCTCATACGCGAAAATCACCCGCGCGGCATAGACCGCGTCCGAGCAATCGGTAGGAAGGCCTTTATAGCGGCCCGAAACGAAGATCTCTTCATTAAAAGAATTGCGGATCCAATCGGCGTATTTCCCTTCCCACTCTGAATCCCAGCTATGCTCTTCATGCCAGACGGCAGCCTGAGCAAAAGCGGCGCTGAATAACGTAGTCACTAAAATAAAACGACAGAGAGGTCTTTTCATAGTTGAGTCCTTCGTTGATTATTAATGAAGCAACTCAAAAAATGCCAGAGACTTTGCAAAACTCAACGAGTTCTCGGTGAGCTTGCAAAGTCTTTGAGAAAATACATAGAATGGAATTGTTAAATACTATTTTTAGACGTCGGTGTTGAGCTCAGGGAAAGATTTTACTAGATCATCGATCGCTTTCATCTGCTGAAGAAAAGGCTCCACTTTCGTAAGCGGCAGAGCCGAAGGTCCATCACATTTCGCCTCATTGGGATTCGGATGAGCTTCGATAAACAAGCCAGCAAGACCCACACCGAGACCCGCGCGGGAAAGCTCCGCGACTTGAGCACGACGCCCGCCCGAAGCAGCGCCCATCGGATCGCGGAATTGTAAAGCGTGAGTCGCATCCAAAATCACCGGCGAACCTTTAGAGACTTTCTTCATCACAGTAAAGCCGAGCATATCCACAACCAAATTATCGTAACCAAAATTCGAACCGCGCTCGCAGAGAATGATCTTGTCGTTTCCACACTCTTCAATTTTTTCGACGATGTTGCCCATCTGGCTGGGACTGAGGAATTGCGGCTTTTTCACGTTGATCACATTTCCCGTGCGAGCCATCGCCTCAACCAAGTCGGTTTGGCGCGCCAAAAATGCCGGCACCTGAATCACATCAGCGATTTCCGCGACGGGCTTGGCTTGCGCGATCTCGTGCACATCGGTGAGAACTTTCACGTTAAATGTTTTCTTGAGCTCTTCGAAAATCTTAAGACCCTTTTCCATTCCTGGCCCACGGTAAGAATGAATGGAAGAACGATTGGCTTTATCAAAAGACGATTTAAAGATGTAAGGAATTTTTAGCTTCTCGGTGATCTTCACGAAGTGCTCGCACACTTGCATCGCCAAATCGCGGGACTCAAGCACATTGAGGCCGGCAAACAGCACAAATGGTTTATGATTCGCAACTTCGATAGAACCGATTTTAACGACTTTATTTTGCATGAGACGAAGCGTAGCATCGTTCGAGCCGGGTATCAAGAAGGGATGCCGGTTGGCATAGGCTGTTATGGGCAGACCTCCTCAAGCAGAGGAGGTCTCGGTCCGCAGGGAGTGGATCCAGCTGTTGAAGGCGTTGAGATACCGTTCTCGGGCCTTTTCGCCTTTTTGGGCCTGGATGTGGTTGGCTTTGAAATAGCCTTTTAATTGCAATACTTCGTAGCTGGTTTTGAGGACTCTTGTGAATGCAAGACCTTGCCAGAATTTGTTTTGTTTGCCTTTTTGTTCTGGGAGTTTGGTTCCCTTCTTGGCATTCGTGATTTTTCTTGCGATCAGGCTCGTTACTGAGCGTAGGAAGTTCTGAAATCCCTTTCTGTATTTGAATTTAAGCTTGATGTGCAGGTGATTTCCCACGTTCACGCATTCAGCGATCTTTACTCCCCATTTTTTGGATTTTTCTTTGAGGATTTCTCTGATGATTTGTTGGTTTTTTGGAGTGAGGAAACTCCAGGGGCCTTTGGCTTTTTCTGATTTTAGGGTGAGATGGGTCCACTTGTTTTCAGCGAGTGGGCGGAATTCTTTTCTTTTTCCTTTTGATTCAACTCCACCATGAGTAGTTCGTCCATACTTGCGTTTGGTATCGGTGTTGTTGTGGTAATCGAAAAGAGATTGTTGTTTTTGTTTCATTCGAGGGCAATATAATAATTTGTGTATTTGATTGCAACTGTGAATGCGGTATGTTGGTGATATTTATTGGGAATTGGGGTTTGAAGTTATTCAGTATATTGCAGAATTTGGAATTCTTTTTGGCTCCGCACTTCTTCCTGCGTCCTGCAATCAGGGCCTACAGCCCCGAACCCCGTTACTTCTGGCCATCGTGGCCAGAAGTTCGTCGAATGGGGATACAAGTGCTTGGCCCAAATCCCCCAGTGGTTTGCGCTGTAAGTTTTTTGAAAGTGGTAACTGTCTACAATGAATGTATTCGGTGCCGTCGGACTGGCGGACACGATGTCCGCAAGTCAAGGGGAGCTCGAGGGCGACATAGCCCTCGATTCACACGGATGGACACACGCCTGCGGAGCCAACACCTTTGATCTGATCAGGAAAAGCGAGCTGGTACCTTTTCCTACTTAATCCCCAGCAGCAAATCAAAGTCTGCTTTGCTGAGCCCGTTCCCGCCAGGTCCCACTTCGACTTCTTTTTCTGTGCTGGTGAAGAGCACTTGAAACTTGCGGTCCTTGCGATGCTTCAGCAGTTCGATCTTTTCCTCGAGGGATTCATGCATGATGTATCTAAACACCTGCACGGCCTTGTTCTGACCAATACGATGCGCTCGATCCGTCGCTTGATTTTCCACCGAGGGATTCCACCATGGTTCCAGATGGAAAACATAGCTAGCTTTCGTCAAGTTCAATCCCACCCCGCCCGTCTTGAGTGTCATTACCAGAACGGCGCCGCCCGGAGTTTTATTGAACTCGGCCAGAATATTTTGGCGCTGCTTTGTCGGAATTCCACCGTGCAGGACAAACACCGGCACGTTCGCCGCACGTAAAATATTCGCTGTGCGCTCGAGAGTTTGCAGGAACTGTGTAAAGACCAAAGCGCTTTCGCCGGACTCGACAATTTCAGTGACTGAATCGAGCAACGTCTCCAGCTTCGGTGGTACTCTTTCGTATTTTACATTTGGCAAGGCTGCGGGATCCGAACACGCTTGGCGCAGGCGTAATAAAGCTGTCAACATTTGCAATTGCACGCTGGCCTCGCCTTGCGCTGCCATCGTTTCTTGCACACGTTGATTGTAAGACAAGGCAATATCGCGATAGATGGATTTTTGCCGCTCTTCAAACGCAATGCTGACTTTGGTTTCTTGCTTTTCCGGCAACTGATCCAAAATCTCGCGCTTGGTTCTTCGCAGTAACAACGGCTTGATTTTTAATTTCAAATCATCCATCTCTTCGCGCGTGACCATTTCGCTGTTTACGAACTGACGGCGGAACTCGTCGGCTTTGCCGAGACTTCCAGGCACCAAAAGATCCACCAGAGAATAAAATTCTCCGTAATGATTCTCCATCGGCGTGCCGGTCAGGCAGATTTTAAATTGCGCGGTCAACGCACGCGCACTGCTCGTTCGCTTGGTGGTGATATTTTTTAAATTCTGAGCTTCGTCAAAAATTAAAACTTTCCATTTGTATTGATTGAGAAAGTTTTCGTGCTCCATTAAAAGACCGTAAGTCGCAATCACCGCCACTTGCTCTTTGGCCTCCAGTCGGCGGCCGATTTTGAGCATGTCTTTGTTTGAAAACACTTCGAGTGGAATCTCCGGAGTGAACTTTTCCACTTCCGATTGCCAATTAAAAATCAACGACGACGGCACGACGATCAAAACCTGACCCATCTCGCCTTTGTCCCGCAGATCATCCAAGAAGCTGAGCGTCTGCAGAGTCTTTCCCAAACCCATGTCATCTGCTAACAGCGCACCTAAACGCAATTGATAGAGATCCTGCAGCCACAAAACGCCACGCGATTGATAAGGCTTCAGATCTGCCTTCATTGACGATGGCAGTTTGAGCTCGCGGTTATTATTGCCGAGATTATCATAGAAGGCGCAGAGTTTTTGCCACTCTTCATCGCCACGGATCGCAACGCCGGAGGAACGCAATGCTAGCAATTCTAATGTTTGATGGCGCGGCAGATGATAAATCTTATCGGTGCTTTTCTTTTTCGAGCTTTCAATCCGGCCCTTTTGCAGCTTCTGCCAGAAATTTTCGAGTCTTCGCAACGACGGCATTTGTTTTTGCGGTACTAAGAACAACTTCCCTTCGTACTCAATCACGCCACCAGAACCTAGACTCAAGAAACGATCTGGATCCACTTCTTCGCCGCGCAAGAAAAATTTCGGATTGAGCTCAAACCAATTGAAGTTCTTTTGCTCCCCTTCGGCCTGCAAAAGGAAATCCACGTGGAACTCATCTTCTTGCAACTCCTGCAGAGGCTGATCCTTATAGAAAATCTTGTAACCAAACGGAATCAACGACTGCAACGACTCAAGCGCTCCATGAACCGTGCTTTTCTTTTCGCCTTCAGCAACCGGGAACTGAAAAGTCACTTCATCCCAGAGCTGCTCCTTATTGGATTCCAAAGAAGAAATTTTACTCAACAAAGCCGTTCGGGATTTTTTAAAAGCCTCACCGCCCGTGACCAGCGCCATCTTTTTGAGCAGCTCGTACACCAACCGGAATTCCCGCTCAATCACACCCTCGAGTGTGACTTCACCATACTCCGAGTAAAAAGCTTCGCTGTTAGCTAAAGCCTTAAACGTCAGCCCCACAAAATCTTCAAAACACGCCAGCACGGGCCTTGAGCAAAGCTCCGTCAGCACCATCTCGCGCACAAATACTCCAGTACTACCGGCAATCAACAGACTCTGAATGCGCCCATAAAGCGAGGAAAACAATTCTTCTTTTTTAACCACCGAACCATCGGTCAGATGCCCCTCAAAATGACAGGACAAAGTTTCTAGCAAGAGATACTGCAAGATCCCCAAGTGTTTTAAAATCTTCAGATCCCACTCGCGCTTCGTACGAACCCGCGTCGCCAGATCTTTCGCATCGACACTCAGCAAATAAGGCAAACCTTGTGACAGCGCCTGCAAAAACAACACCGTCTTGGTCGACCAGCCCCGGCGAACGAGATCTTTTTGCCCCTGAACCCGCGCCTGGTGCTGAATGTAGAACGCCCCGTTTTCTTGCAGCCGGATCTCTGTCAAACTCTGATGAGCTTGCAGAACACGGCTTTCGCCTTCGATCTTCACCGGAATCGCACGGCCACGCAAATAGCGCAGCAAGGTCTTGATCTCAAGCTCGCCGGTCAAATCCACGGTCGGCATTTGCCTTTCAACGAGCATCAAGTCTTCTGAAATTTCTGACAAAGTCTGCTGAAGCTGACTGAGCTCGCGCATCCATGGGTGAACAACGATGATCCCTTCGGTCGCCTCGACCGCGAAGGACTCATAAAAATACAGAGGCTGTTTGCGGAAGCTCATGAGTTTGAATTCCGCCTCGAGCTCTTTGCGCTCGCGGAAGTCCACGCGCCAATCGACTTCGTTGACCGGATCAAACTCCACCGACTGAATTTTCATCGCCTTGGTCGGTTGATTTTTGGTTTGCAAATAGATCTCTAGCTTGCGGCGGTTGTGATAATTCACGATATTGGCCAGCAAGGCCTGCATGATCTCTTCAAGTTCATGCAAAGCCTGACTGATAAAACCCGCACCGCTTTGCTGAATCAAAGGCCATTGCACAAACACCGAGGTCGGCAATTTCGCTTGCGGCAACAATTCCCCCGGAACCATTCGCTGGAGCGGATGACGGAGGATCTCGCGCGCACTGATTTGCAGGCCGTTGCTAAAGTTATAACGAATCATATCCGCCATGCGATTTTGTTTATTCACTTCGTTGAAATAGTGCTCCGAGTAAGCTGTCAGTTTTTTACGGAAAACTTCCGGCAAATTCCACAACCGCGGCGACAGCAATTCTTTTTCTTTGCTGACCTCGAGCGGTTTGTATTTACCAAAATGAAGTTTCAGTAAATTTCCCAGCGGTTCGCCCTTCAGCAAAGGCGCCTCCTCCAACATCAAACTGACGGATTCCAAAACAGTTCCCGCAAAGGCAGGATCTTGATGACGTGGATCCGAGAAGGCACCCAAAAATTGCACACCCTTGATTTCTTCAGAGAGTTTTTTCAATTCCGGATGGAGGATTTCTTCCTTGTCACTCGTACAAGCTTGCCAGAGCAAAACGAAACTCGCCCACTGATGCTCGCAAGTCTTTGCCGACCGGCCGTTTTCTAAACACAAGGAGCACGAGAAATTCAAAATCCCTTGAGGTTTTTCTTCTAAAATTCGCACCTTTGCGGGCTTGGGCTCGCTCCAGAACATCTGCAACTGCAGGATTCCCGGAGGTTCTACATGGTCTAATTCGTAGGCTTCAAAAGCACCGCTCTCGATAAGCTTCAACGCTTTTTCATAGGGAACACGTTCTCCCAACGGCACTCGCTCACTGGGGTCTTGGAGCTGGGAAATGTTATGTAACGTCATCGGAATCAAAAACAAAATAAACCCCTCGGACTGGATTTTGGCCATCCGGTAGAATGCCCGATCCTGGACCTAAAGTCACGCTCCATTTCCATGCCGAAAGAAACGTTCGATTTACCGACCAAGGAGGGGCCCCGGGCCTTTATAGAGGCCCCTTTTCTGCCGTTAATAAGAGCATGGACCACGCAAGGGTTGAATCTTCCAAGACAATGCTGATTTTAAAGGCGCATGCGCATAGCATGGCCGCGACGGAAGTATTCTTGCGAAATCGGGGCTGGAAACTTTTTATCACCACCGATGTCAAAGAGGCCTTACTCAAACTCGTCGAGCAAAAATTCTCCTACGTCCTTCTCAGCGTCGATCATCCAAATAAGAAAACTCCACTCTTGCCGCAACTGATTCGCCACAAGTTTTCTTGCACGGTGATGACCTATGCGGAAAACCCATCAACGACTTCGTACAACCGCTTGAATACCTCGGACAGCGAATACAAAATCTACGCGCCTGTGACGGGACCCGCGGTCGAGCGCTGTATTACGAAGTACCTGCGTGACTTGCAAACTCGCAGTTTGATGACGATCAAACCCGAAGAGACTTCGACTCTGGGTCTTCTCTATCGTCAGCCACACGAAGAGCCACGCATCGAAGAGACCGGTATTTTCGTCAAAGGCAAAGGCCTCTCACGCGGTTTCGGCAGCGTGCAAAATACCGGCAGCAGTCCCCAAGAAATCCAAGGGGTTGTTCAGCAAGCTCGCGGCAAGGATCCTGAGTATCAACAGCGCCACCTCCTGCAGAGGAAAAAACGCAGCGATGCTTTAGACACCATCATCGCGCGCGGCACTCAATTGTCGCTACTTGAAACCGTCGACTTCCAAGACGGCCTTGTTCATCATCAAGTTGAAAACACCGCGAACTCGGGTTGCATCGTCGTCGAGTCCGAGCGCTTCTCGGGCTATATTGTGACGGCGCTGGGACACAATGAAACTCTCTCTGAAGAGTTCATGACCGGCATTAAGAAAAAACTTTTTAAATATCTCAAAGACAATGGCGAGCACCTGACTGAAAGCGAAGCGATGGATATTAAGCTCAAACCCGTCGCCTTTGAACCATGGGCTCTTGAATACGCGGACTTCCTTCGCACTTCAGTCCATCGTGGTGACGAAGTCGCGGTGGCCTTCTTCCCGCGCCGCCCAGTGCACGTGCCGCTGGAGAACTCCGCTCGTCGGGACATGGCCACGATTCGCCTGATGGACCTCAAGGGCGATCGTGAAGTGAACTTCGATCTTTATATTTATCTCGCTACCAATAAGAAATATGTGCTCTATACGCCTCAAGGCGGCGTCTTCTATCAGAAGCAGCTCGATCGCCTGAAACAGCAAGGCGTGACTCATATGCACGTTCCTAAGACCGCGACGGAAGCAGTCACCAAGTACAGTGCTCAGAATTATTTAAATGATCTTGTTGAGGCTTTTGATCAGAGCGAGTTTGCCCCGCCCCGCCCGCAAGAGAAAGCTATTTAGGGAGTCGCCAGGTCCTTCAAAACAGAATCGACCCAGTCTTTGTACGGAGCCACTTTTGTGTAAACACCGTACTCTTCGCAGTTTTCATCTCCACGACTCACAACCCCCCACAAGTAGAATTTTCCATTGGCATTCAAAAACCCCGGGCCGCCGGAGTCGATTTGGCAAGAACCTCGTTTGCTTTCGTTGGTCTTCGCTTCTGTTTTGCTGTAATCCGCTTCGGCGATGGGCACTTGAACCTTGCGTAAAATCCCGTCACCCGTTTGTTTTTTTCCGTCTGTGACGCCGTAACCTACGATCACAACCATCGCTTCGTTTTTCAAAAGCGAAGAATCCTGCAAGAACTCAGCTGGCTCATAACCAGCTGGCAAGCCGCCTTCGAACTCAACGATCATCAAGTCCTTCGTGTCTGTTTGGTCGTTGGCTGCTTCTTGACGGCCTGGGATCAAGCGATAGTTTGTCACCAAACGACGATCGACCTTCTTCAAGTTGTTCTCGGAGACTTCCAAACCGAAAGCGACATACATTGCGGTCCCGGCAGTTTCGCAGTGTCCTGCAGTCAAAACTAAGTTCTTAGCGATCAGAGTCCCTGTGCAATTCTCCCATTTATTGTCGGTGATAGCGACGAGATGTTTAGCAAGCGGATCGGAAGATTTCACGGTTTCGCCATTAACAATGCCAGAGCTGCTTGCAGCAAAAATCTGACTCTGATTTATATTTTGAGAACACGCGACAAAAACAAATGGCAATACAGCAACGAAATACTTCATGATCCCCCTCGAGCTTGAACTTATAAAAATTGAAGGAGCCTTTAAAACAGCATTTGATTCAATACTCAAGCTGATTATGCAGACAGAAAATTATTCAAAAATAAACTGGGATCCCCGCGCGGTTAAAATATTTTGAATTGACCCTTCTGGGGGGCCTCCTTGAGGATAAGGTCGATGAAACGATTGCTAGTTCTCATTCTGCTTTTAGCGCCCACAGTTTGGGCAGTGGCACCAGCTTCCACAATCACTTATTCGGGTATGACCGAAGAGTTTCCACCTTACAATTATATGGAAGGCCCTCACGTCGTGGGCTACTCCACCGAAGTGATGGAGCTGGCCTTTAAAAAAGCCGGTCTAAAAACTACTTTCACAATCTGGCCATGGCTCCGCTCCTTCAATCAAGCCAAAGATTTCCCCGATTGCTATGTCTACTCCACTTCGAGAACTCCGGAGCGCGAAAAATTGTTTAAATGGGTGGGCCCGCTCGCAAAAGATAGCGTCTATCTGATGGCCCTGAGAGATTCCACCATCAAAGAAACCCCGGATTTCAAGAACCTCAAGAAATACAAAATCGCAGGTCAGCTCGGCGACCAGCCGGTCAACTTCCTCCAACAACACGGCTTTGAGGTGATGATTGCCGCCGACGAAGAGACAAGAATGAAGCTCTTCAAGGATAAGCAATTAGATCTGGATATTATGACCACAGAAAGCCAGCCAATTTACGAAAAGCGCTGGAGGATCAAGTACCGAAAAATCGCCTTTCTCTATGAAACTGAGTACTGGGCGGCGTTTAATCTCGCAACTCCGGATGAGGTGATCGCGAAATTGAACAGAGCCGTGCATGAGGCTCGCGCGCAGGGTGCGGTGGAGCGGATTGCCATGAAGTATCGCGGGCAGTAGGTTTCTTTCTTTTTTCTTTTTTCTTTTTTCTTTTTCAAACACGGTTAGACTCGCGTACACGCCCAGTCGAGAGGCACAGCGAAGTGCATCCGTCCATGAGAACGGGGCAAGACGGCCATCGTGGCCGTCTTGGCGATGAACTCTAGACAAGTACTTGAAATGTAAGAACGCATTCGTACTGCTGGGACAGGCGGGCACGATGCCCGACTGTACGGGGAGCTCGAGGGTGACAACCCTCGATTCTCATGGATGGAGACACTAGTGCGGAGCCAGCACAGAATCCGTCTACTTCGTCCCCGACTCCTGCTCCTCACTCATAATTTTCGCCAGCGCCTTATCCACTGCCTGAGCGATCTGCAACTTCTTCTGATTCGCCATCCAACCCGAGTTCTCAGCACGAACCTTCACAAGTTCCTGTTTGGCGATCGGATCCTTGAAGAAGTTCAGCGCGTTTGTGCCCGACTCTTTCAGGTCTTTGTCGCTGGATCTGAGCAAATCCAAAATTTGTGGCAAAGCCGGTGCGCCGATCTTGCCGAGGGTTTGGCTGCACCACTTGCGGACTTCGGAGTCCTTGTCTCGCGCGCACTTGATCGCGGTCTCGAGAGTGGCTTCAGGCTCTTCGGACTTGACGTCCATTTCTGCCAAGGCGCGGGCTGCGATGTGCTTTTCAAGACGCTTCGGTTCGATGACTTCTTGACGGATCGCCAGGAATCCCGGGTGCCCCAAGCACTCGAGCGCATCAATGGCAGGATCATTTTGGTCGCCGCTCTTAATCGCAGCAACGACACTTTCAATATGCGGCTCGGCCATCTTACGGCTCTCTTTCGGGAGCGAGCAAATCATGCTAATCGCGCGTTTACTAGCCGGAGAGTTCGCACCCAAATTCGCCGACACGTACTCTGCCACCAAGTCTTCACGCTTGAGATTTTTTACGAGGACTTTCGAAGCCACGGCGCTGGTTTTGTCGCTGTCAAGCAAGCCTGTCAGACGCTTCATTGTCCACTTTGCTTCTTCCTCGCCGAGTTTTGGCAACAGAACGGAAGCAGCCTCAATCACTTCGAGAGGCTCTTTATCCGAGATGCGTTTCACAATCAGATAACCAATGCGCTTCACATCTTCGCGCGGGAATTTCAGCATCGCGCGAATCGAAGCTGCGCGCACTTGCGGGCTTGGATGATCGGTCATGATCTTCGCAAGCTTCGGCAAACCCACGACGGATTTGATATCGATGCATTTCATCGCCGCAATCGCCCAGTAGACTGTGTCCTCAGGGCCATTGTGAACAAGCGCCGCTTGCACGGGCTTACTCACATCTTGGCAAGACTTGCCGGACTGAGCGGCTTCTTGAAACTCGATCGCCTGCTCGCTTTTCGCGACGACTTCGGTTTTTGGCTGTTCTTCCTCAGCCACAGCCGGTGGAGGTACTTCGCCTTCAGCCGCCGCTTTTTGTGGAACCATCACGAACTCAGGGCGGCTGGCTTGATACGCCGTCAAAACCATATTGCCTAAAAAGATAGCGGTGATGGGAACCAAGGCAAAAACGGGGATGCTCAAGATGAATGCAGAAAAGCGGCTAAACGCCACGCGAGAACACCAAACAAGAATCGGCCCCATGATGCTGCGAACGACAATAAATAAACAAATCGCCGCCATTCCAGGGACCACAGCTCCGTGCCAAATCACCGGCGCCCATGGAGTTTGCCCGGCCATGTAAAAAACAAACGCGATCAGGCCCGCAAGCACGGCGCGGAAAAGCCATCCCCATGGAGATCTTTTCAAAGCACTTGGCAAAGAGTGAGCAATCCAAATTCCCGCTTTACTGAGAGTCGCAAAGTTTGCATAGAAACATGTCGCAACACCCACCCACAGAGCATACCAAACATAGGGTGCGTATTTGTGCTGAAAATGGAAATTCATTCCATCGGCGACAATCACTCCAATGATCAAAACAAAGAGCAGGAGCCAAGGTAAAACCAATGCCCGCAGCACATTTATCTTCATGAGGCCTCCAAAGTTCAAACCTCAAAAATAAAATAGCCTACGGGTCTAGGTCCAGCATTGATGGCTTTTGACGCACACGTTTATGGATGTAATACCTTATGAATCAGAGATTTAGCCCCCGCTGCGTAGTTTTTTTGATCGGCGACGCGGATTTTCTCCAAAGCCTCACGCAGCTGCAGGTTCGTCATCGAGCGCTGATGCTTTTGGATATAGGCCTCATCTTGTTTGCGAATCTCCTCTAAAAGATCCCCGGCCACATCATTGAGGGCCGTCATCACGGCCAGCGTCTTACCGGGAATCTGCTTGTCGATATCGGGAGCCCCTGTCAACTTTTGCACCAAAGGCCATAACGGACCAAGAGAACGAGACGGCTTCACTATGTACTTGGCTGCCCATGACTTCGGTGTGAGGTGAAAGTTGTAATGCAAATCACTCATCCAGCGCATGAGCTCAGAAAGAATCGCGTCTTTGTGACGAGAGTCGCGCACGAGACGATAATCGCGCCAATCTAAAACTAAATCAAAGTTTGGATCGGTTTCAAGATCATCGGGAGTAATAAGATTCCCTCTCTTCAAACTCATCTTTTGGAGGAAATCGTCGTTGTTGAGATTCAGCAGCGCCGGATACACCGGAATTTTCACTTGGCCCTGAGATGCTTGATTGTAAGCATACACAGCTACTTCCACACAGGACATCGCCTTTGGATCGTTGAAATCCATGGCGTAATCGTAAGGAGTTTTCGCAGCCACTGCTTTGTTGGCAAAGCTTGTCGCCCGCGCTCCGAGTGTCGCATCTTTCGGGCGCAACACTAACAAACGCGCATTTTCATTCTTGAGAGCGAAGTTTATTTCGTAGGGCTTCACGCCGGAACCCACATAGGATTCGATCGTGCTCGGCGTTTGCGTTTTTTCATTCACATCGACAAAGACTACGTGGCTAAAGTGCGAGCGATTGTCACTGATTTGAGAAATAATCGCGCTGATGAAAGAAACCCCGCGGGCGATCATCAAGTCCCCACTGCGGAATTTGAAAGTGGCATCGTCCAAATCCGGGCGGACAAAATAAGGCGGATACGCTTTGCGATCCAAAATCGGCACGGGCTCTTTTTGGAAATCCATTTCAGAGGGGTTCAGGGCCTTCACGCTGTAGGCGAAATCTCCGAGGTAATCTTCACCATCACGAAGCATGTGGAAAATATCCCGGGCTTGCAAGACACAGCCTTTGTCCACCTCTGCAAGCTTGCGATGAATGCCGAGTCTCAATTGCCAAAACAAGTTCATCGTGTCTTTGGCGTGGTTTTTTAAATCCTCGTTTGTGTAGGCATTCCAATCGATGTTCCGCAGATTCTGCTGAATGTCTTTAAGAGTGACAGCGCATGTGTTCTTATCATAAGCCGAAGACGTCACGATGGCTGAATAGCGCTTCATATCTTCTTGAATAATCCCAGAGTCGATCGCCGAAGGCTTCCGAGCCACCGAAGCACAACTCAAACAAAGAACCAAAAAACCAAGCAAAAGATGTCGCACGAATCCCCCTCATTTCCATTCTCTACACTCTCTATATTCTCTAAAGCGAAGCTTTTTAGTCTACGCGACCAAAGAAGTGATTCGGCGCTTCGCATTCAAATGGACAAGATGACACCGACGGCTCATGCTTAGAGAACTATGAAAAAAACTTTGAGCTTCTCATTTGGTTTAGGTCTTCTCTTCGTTACAAATCTGTCCCTAGCTGTGGATGCACCGGCGACACAGGTAAAAAGTCCCGCTCCATCATCTGAAATTCCGGCGCGCCGGGAGTTTCCTCTGAGTACGGAACTCAATCCCTGCCAGGACTTTCACGCCTATGTGTGCACCAAGGTAGAGGCAAGCTTTAAACTTCGTGATGACCGCAGCAGCCATACGTTCTCGTTCAATGACTCCCGCGAGCGCCTCCTGGAGCACAAGAAAAAGTTCATGAGTGAAATTACCAAAAAGAAGGACTTGGATGCGCGTACGGAGCAAATTCGCGATATGTACGGCGCCTGCATGAATGAGCGGGCTTCAGCCATTGCAGAAAAAACCGAAGTCGCTAGTGTTGTAAAAAAAGTATCTGCATTGAAAGACTCCGCACAGGTCTTGGCTCAGTCGAATGAGGACATGACTAAGGGGGCTTTTGGCAGTTTCCTCTATCTGTGGCCGGGAGCTAATCTCGATGATCCCCATAAGTACGACGTCATCATGGGTTCAGACTTCATGCGCTTGCAGGATCATAAATACTATGAAAACGCCGAGCTCCTCAAAGACTATGAAAATGTCCTGACCACGTTCTTTAAAACGGTTTACGGAAAAAATATCACGGAGGCTCAAGCTCAGAAAAAGGCCGAAGCGATCGTGGCCTTTGAGAAAGATTTTATCAAGACCTACCCCGTGGCCTCCGTCCGTCGTCAGCGCTGGAGTGAAAAGCGCGTTCAAAGCCAAGAGGAGTTCTTAAAAAAATATCCAAACCTGAAGGCCGCGATTGTTTTTAAAAACATTCCAGCCACCACGCTGGTAAATACGCCAATCCCTGAGTCTTTAGAGTTTCTCAATGCCAATTTAGACAAATATCCCGCGGAAGTCTGGAGGGATTTGTATGCCCTCAGAAACCTCGATGAGGTTTTGGATGATGGCTACAAAAAATACTTCGAGCAAAACTTCAACTTCGATAAAAAATATTTCGGCGGACCGACGAAACGCTCAGACCGTCAAGAGCGTTGCACAAAAACCGCCACGGGCTACTTTACCAAGGAGCTCGATGCGGCTTTGTTGCCACAGCTCTTCCCGAATTTCGATGAAGCCCAGGTGCAAGAGATGGGTTCACGTATTCGCATGAGTATCCTGAGCGGTCTTGATAAAAATAAATGGCTTTCATCGGATGCAAAAAAAGCGGCGATTGAAAAAATCAAGACAGCGCGCCTGCAATTGGTGCAACCCCATACCGATCGCGAGTGGGACTTTAATATTGTCGGCAAATACTCCAAAACCGATAAAATTAAAAACTTACACACTTACGTCGGGCTTCGCTGGGAAAAATCCATGAAGGAACTCCAAGGCCCCGTCAATCAAGACGCTTGGGGTATGGGTCCTCTCACGGTGAATGCGTATTACAGTGAAAACGAAAACAAGTTCGTGGTGCCGATCGGAATTTTGCAATACCCGTTCTTTGATTCGAATCAGGAGCTTTACGAAAATATCGGCGCGATTGGCGCCGTCATGGGCCATGAACTCGGTCATAGTATCGATGACAACGGTTCAAAGTACGATGCCAGCGGTAAGCTGCGCACGTGGATGAGCATGAAAGATGTCGCTGAATTCGACAAACGCTCCGCACGCCTTGTGGCGTTTTTCGATAAGAGCGGCCACGATGGCAAGCTCACTCTTGGAGAGAACGTTGCAGACCTTGTGGGACTGACGTTTGCTTATAGTGCAGCCTTCCCGTCTGACAAACCCACCCAAGAAGAACAACAGAAGTTTTTTGTCGCTTATGCGCGCAGCTGGTGCTCTGTCATGCGGCCTGATTATGAAAAGCTGATGATGAAAACCGATCCCCACGCCATGGGCTGGGCGCGGATCAATGAGCAGGTAAAACATCAGGCCGCGTTTGCCGAAGCATTTAGCTGCAAGGCTGGCGACCCGATGACTCTGTCTGAAAAAGAACGTGTTCAGATTTGGTAGCACTTAGGGAGCACAATGCAGGCGCGCTGTGGTTTTCACGCCACCTTCGAGGTGCCAAGAGAAACCATCTTGGTTGGCCTCGTCGGCGTATCTCCACAGTTTGAAACCGTGTTTTTGTTCCGCATCGATATCGTAAGTGACATCCATAGAAGTCGCGACAGCTTCAAAAGAAGTTAACTGAGTTCTTTGGCCTTTTTTAAGGTCATTGATGGTTACACGCACTTTCCAAACATCGTCGTACTCCAAACCGTAACGAACTTGTTTTCGGATGTCGGCGATGTTCTCGATCTGAATTTCTTTTTTTGTCGGATTTGAAGTGTCTTCGACGCAAACGATTTTGCCGCTGGCACGTGCTTGCAGTGAAAGAACTAAAACTGGCAAAGCGATCAAAGTTGAAATTTTCATAAATCCTCCAAAGTCGATAAGCTAATTATGCGCCTCCCGACTCCAGAAGTAAAATGCATGTAAAAAACGTTATTATTCGTTTATTTCATAAAGAAATCATAGCGATACCCATACCCATCCCGCGTATCGCACTTGTAAACATTCCGAATCATGCGCATATCCACCACGGGCAGATACTCTTGCTTGATCGGCACCCGGGCGGGCTGATCCCACTCCGGGCTTATATCCACGAAGGCTTTGTCGGAGAGTTCGAAGGGCGTGCCAAAAAGAGTTCTCGAAACAAGCGCCACCAGCGATTGTAATCGTTTTTGCAGAGCCTTTCGATCCAGATCCTCGAGTTTCACGTTGCAGTTTGTGGTTTCAAGCGTGATTTGGTTCACCGTTTTTTGATCTTTATGATAAACCGTCACGCTCGTCTGAATCCACTCTTTCGACTGGTCCCCTTTCGGCTTATCGGAAGGGATGCCGAAGCTAAACTGCGTGTGTTTTTTATCGCGCGGCTGTTCCCGCTGTACTTCAAAAGCAAGTGGCTTTAACTTTTCGTAAATCTCATCGGGAGTGTGATCTCCTGGGGCTATAAATGTTGCCGGAGTTGTCGACTCTTGAGGAACTTGTGTCGGAGTTTCCTCCGTCATCGGTTCACTCGCGCACGCCGTAAGAAGCAAAAATAACAAAATCACTTTTCTCATAGAATCACCTCACTGGGCGGGTCTTGAAGATTGTAGTCCGATTTCATCACATAACCGTAGGCGCCGACGTCGGTGATCACCAGGAAATCGCCTTCGTGAACGTCTGAAAGCATGCGATCTGAGGCCAAGAAATCCCCCGACTCACAAATCGGTCCGACAACATCGTATTTTTTTTGCGCCGCGGTCCCCTCTTGCAAAGTCCAAACACGATGATGAGCTCCGTATAATGTCGGGCGCAATAAGTGGTGCATGCCCGTATCGACGATGATGAAATTTTTGATCGAAGTTTGTTTCAGATACTGTACTTGCGTGATCAACACACCGGCGTGAGCCACCAGCCAGCGGCCAGGCTCGGTTTGGATTTTCGCTTTGAGACCTTTTAGAGTTTCAAAAATAATTGCAGCATAATCGCTCAAAAGTTTTTCTTCAGCTTCGAGATCTTGCTGTTCGTAAAAAATCCCAAGCCCCCCGCCGACATCAAAGATATCCACTGTGGAAAATTCTTTTTGCAATTCTTCGTAGACAGGTCTTAGTAAGAGCAAAGCCTCTTTGAAGCCCGACAGATTGTGCATCTGTGAGCCCAAATGCAAACTTACTCCTCGGAATTCGACAAAGTCTAAATTCCCGCGCAAGATTTCTTTCAACTCCGGCAAATCCGTGAAGGCCATGCCGAATTTATTATTGTGCAATCCCGTCGCGATGTAAGGATGCGTTTCGATACTCACATCAGGATTCAGGCGAAACACGACGCGGGCTTTTTTCTTCACCTCGCGAGCAATGCTGGCGATCCGGCGGAGTTCTGAAATACTTTCGACATTGATTTGCAGAATGTCGACCTCGAGAGCCTGGCGAATTTCTTTATGAGTCTTGCCGACTCCACTGTAAATCATTTCACTGGCTTTGAAACCGGCTTTCATGGCCGTGCGAATTTCACCGCCACTCACGACGTCGGCGCCGCTCGCCATGGCATGGAGGCTCGCCAAAACCTGCGGATGAAAGTTCGCCTTCATCGCGTAATAAACCTGCACGCCCGGAAGTGCTTTTTGAAAAAGACTCAAGCGTTCTTTCAGAATGTCCAGATCATAAGCGTAAACCGGTTTCTCGTAGTTTTTAGTGAGAGCTTCCAGGGATTTTTTTTGGGGGCCTAGCACCAATTTTCGATTCTCATATTGCAAATACAACTTCGCTTTTGACATCTCTCACCCTCATGAGGTTCTATAGGGACCTTGTTTCGGGCCCATTTTTGGGAGTCTAGCGGGAAGGACGTCGTATGCAAACATCTGTTTTTGGATATAGCTCTTTGGGGCTGCCCATCATAGCCTATGAATTCCGCAATTCCGGCCCCGAGGTTCTTATTCTGGGCGGCGTGCATGGCGACGAGGTCGAAGGCGTTTTGGCGGCCCAAGCGCTTTTACACAGATTCATGGTTTCTTTTCCCTATCATTTGAACCTAGTTTTAGTGCCCCAATTCAATATCGAAGGCGTTTTGAACAAAACCCGTGGCAATGCCCGCGGCATTGACCTCAATCGCAATCTGTCCACCAAGGACTGGTCGCCTGAAGTAAAAACTCCAAGATATCACCCGGGACCTGCTGCCGGCAGCGAGCCTGAAAATCAGGCGCTCATGAAATACATCAACGAAAAAAAACCAAAGTGGATTTTATCTCTGCACTCTTGGCACCCGGTGCTGAACGTCAACGGCGACTGCCGGGCCGAGGCCGAAGTTTTGGCAAAACACACAGGCTACAAAATCGACGATGATATCGGCTATCCAACCCCGGGCTGCTTGGGAACCTATGCCGGACTCGAGCGCCAGTCACCAACGCTCACTTATGAAATTCAGCGCGGCCAGGATCACGCAGAGATTTTGAAAATCCACGTTCCTGCCATTTTGGAAGCTTTGAAAGTCACTGAGAAAAGGAAATAAAAAATGTCTTTAGCCATCTCCATTCAAACTATCTGGGACGAAGTTCAAGCCGGCGCAAAAATCGACGACCTCACGGCCGAGAAAAAAAACGCCATCGAACAAACCATCGCGGGCCTTGATAACGGCACCCTCAGAGTCTGCGAAAAAGGCGCGAACGGCTGGATCACCAACGAGTGGCTAAAAAAAGGAATCTTGCTTTATTTCCGCCTGCAAAAAATGTCGCTTATGAAAGCGGGCGATTTTAATTACTTCGACAAAATTCCGGTGAAACACTGGACTGGCAATGAAGGCGTCAGGGCGGTGCCACATGCGCTGGCTCGTCGCGGAAGCTTTATTGAAAGCGGCGCGATCTTGATGCCGTCCTATGTGAACATCGGCGCCTTCGTCGGCTCGGGCACCATGGTGGATACCTGGGCGACCGTCGGTAGCTGCGCACAGATCGGTAAGAACGTGCATCTCTCTGGGGGCGTCGGCATCGGCGGCGTACTGGAACCGATTCAAGCAAGTCCTGTGATTGTTGAAGACAATGCCTTCATTGGCAGCCGCTGCATCGTGGTAGAGGGTGCTGTCATCGAAGAAGGTGCCGTGCTTGGCGCTGGCGTGACTATCACCGCTTCGACAAAAATTATCGATGTCACCGGTTCGCAAGAAAAAATCTATCACGCACGCGTTCCCAAAAACTCCGTGGTCATCCCAGGCACGGTGATGAAGAAGTTCCCTGCAGGCGAATACGGCACGACCTGTGCACTCATCATCGGACAAAGAAAACCGAGCACGGATTTAAAAACGTCTTTGACGGAAGCCCTTCGCGACTTCCAAGTTTCTGTTTAGTATCTTGGACAGTAAGGCGGGATCTATCCCGCCGATGCAAAAATTTTCTCACACTTCAAATTCTTACCTGCTTTCGGCAAAATCGGCCTGAAATCAACTCCCCAACGACGTGAGAATTTTTCCTCCCAACGGACACGGGCCTCTTCCACAGTCATACCTTTAGCGACACTGCCACCATCAACCACAACCCACCCTCGGTCTGTCGTCCAAATCACATTCGGTGGCCGGAAGTCGCCGAGATGAGCCCCCTGTTGCATCACTGTGCCGACCATTTCAAACAATGCCTTCACAGCCTTTTTCGCCATGGCATCACCTTTAAAGTAGCGCTCCATGATTTCTTCGCCACCGATTCCTTCAACCCATGTTTTCAGGACATGATCCTTCGCTTGAAAAAGAACCTCGGCGTGTGGCACGTCAAACTGGGCCCAGCTCTCGGCCTTTTTAGTTTCTTTTTGCAGGGATGCGAGAGTTTCGGGGTCGCTATCCTTTGCTACCTTCAGCGCAAAAAGTTCTCCCTGTTGGTTTCGTACTTTATAAACTTTACCGCGAAGTCCTTCGCCGCCGATATCAAGAACCTGATAAACGATATTACCAACTTGAACAAATTCACCGGCGATTAGATCTGGCGATGGCTTATGAACCGGCGGCAGAGCCTTCGTTTCTGATTTTGCATTTGTCGACACCGACTTTTTCGCTGCCACTTGGTCTTTATTCATCATTTTTTCTAACACGCCAGCGACCTCAGGATCTTTGCCGAAGTACTGGTCCATCGCCATATTTCTCTGTTTTAGGTCTATAATTTTCGTTGATTTAAATAAATTGGAATCCATTCCATAGACACCTTTGATCACCACGCTGAGGGGCTCTAGGACTTTCGGTGAAGCCAATCTCAAAATCTTTGCTAATAAGCCACCACTATTAGCACGACCTGCGATATTCTCGCGAACGAGTTTTACAATAACATCGGGATCTTGACTCTGAATCAAGGCATAAAAGGTGTCCTTAAACTCTTGGGATTTTTGCACCTCAACACTGGCAAAACCAATCAGCGCGAAGGTGATGTCACTCTTAATACCAGCCTTTTGAACAAGGCCTGGAATTAAATCCACGATATCGCTGGAGCGAATTTGCCTAAAGGCTTCCTCTGCAATCTCACGAAGCGCGGCCTTATCACCTGTTTCGATGATAGCTACAAGTTCATTTTTGTATTTTACGGGATCCACTATGGACATGGATGAAGCTAGATTCGCCAGGAACTTCCGCTTCCCTGATGCGATGATGAGACGAGCCATTTCTTTTTTCTTACCAATATCAGTTGGATTAGACATGAGATCTCCCACCAGGGAAACCATCGCTTCCATAGAAGCGGAGTCTCCCCTCTGGAGCGCTACTTTAAAAAGCTCAAATCCTTGGGCAAACGAATAGTAGCGAAGCTTGTTTTCAAAAAATCTAACGACCAGTTCCCTTTTGGCTGATAGAACAACCTCTTTTTGCAACTCTAATAGAGAACCCGAAAAAGGTTCTTCAAAAAATTCGCTCTGGACTTGGGCCGCTATTTCTGAACCCATTTCTCCCGATAAAAGGACCCGAAGAAGATTTGTTTTTTTACTGGCAAACAATTTTCGAATCGTATTGTCTGGCTCATCCATCAAACCTTTCAATTCAGGATACTTTGCGATCTGAGTGGTGGTTTTCAAAAGATCCAACAATGGCGTTGTATGAAAATTTTCCTGCCGTTGAAACGGGACCTGCACTGATAGCCCCGTTTGGCGGGCAGACTCAAAAACGTCTTTTAAAACTGCTTCCGCAAATGCCTTCTTATCTTGTGGCATTTCCTGGAGACGACTTGCAAGGACATTCATCATTTTTGTCATATCTGGCATAGTCGCGACCTTTATCAAGTCATGGATCTCTTTACGTAAAGCCTGGAACTCTCTTTTTGTTGTGGGAGTTTCCCAATCCGCTGCAATGTCTTTCATCTGTTTCAAAGCTTTTGTCTTTGAAACAGTCCCGTCGTCTTCTCGCGCATTCCCCGTAGGACTGAGTGGATGGTACCTACCATTCACCAAATAATAATTCTCGGAGCGATCTGTATAACGTGGGATGTGTTCATAATCGACAATCACATTGTGCATTTCCGCAGGCAGCATATTCACAGATTTCTGATTCAGCTGCACAAGGAATCCCCGCATAGACGGAAAGTTTTCGGTTTCGCTCACAATGAGATGGGTTTTAAGATTCTTACTAGCTGCCGTCGAAAGCTTCGCCTGAATAGCCATTGGAATAGAGCCGGCAAAACCGGTATCGACAAAGAGAACTTTTTGACCTTTCTTCAAAGATTGCTCCGTGATGCCATTGTCAGCCAAATAGGCCATGACATTAGAGTCCTCCATGGTCAAACGTGAGATATTCAATAAATGCATCCGCGAAGCATCTGTTGTTCCTTTGGTCGCAAGCCTTGCTACGTCGTAGAGGTGTTCTGAGTCCCGGGCTAAAAAGTAAATTTGCGTGTCTGTTGGATAGAGCTCCAGAAGCTCAGCCACAATGGCAACTTGGGCTTTCTTAATTTTAGCCCAGCTAGCACTCATTTTTGCTGCTTGGGGTGCTACCTGCAAAATATCAGGGCGAGACAGATAGGACTCCCAGCCCTCGGGAATTTGGTCACTAGGCCCCGCCCAAGCACCTAAAGAAAAGCTCAGCACCTGACAAATTGTTAGACAGATGAAAAGGGACCTTACAAAATAGCCTCGTAACCTCAATGCAAAAGCGTTTGGGAACATAAAACACCTCTGAATGAACAGAAATGCAATCGCTATGCATAAAACACCCCGCAAAGAGTTTCATCTTGACCTTAAGTCAATGGCTCCTCAAAATTAATGCATAAATGGAATCATTTACACCGAGAGCGAATCTTAAACGGATTTTAAAGTACCGGCCGCATTTGCGCTGGCTTTACTATATGCTACTGATCTTTTCGGCGGCGCTTTTGGCGTATTTTATTTATCATTTCATTGATGCCTACCAGAAGGATCAACTTCCGCTGAATCCAGCGACTTGGTTTTTGGGCTGCGTGGTTCCGGTGATTCTTTTTATCGAGGGCCGCTTCCTCGTGAAGCCGGTCGCTTTTTCGGTCATCCAAGTGATGCCGGACCGGGTCCTCATCGAGCAAGGCGGTAAAAAAACCGAAATTCTGTTCAAAGACATCGAGAAAGTGAAAGTCTCCTACGTGCGAAGCACAGCGGGTGTTTTTAGTCTCATTCTGGCTGACAACAAAATCCATCGTTTCACTGTCGCACTGGAACGCTCCGAATATATTTTAGAAGCAGTGACCTCTTACAATCCAAGCCTCCTGGCCACCCGTCATATGGCGGCTTATCGCCGCGAAGCCATCGCGGCCGATCACGGCTGGGCGCGAGTGCATGAGCGCTTTAAGAACTGGAAAGGTCATTTGCTCCGAAATCTTCTTTTGCCAGCAGCGGTCGCAGGATTAGTTTCCTATTTTGCGCCCTATGCGTGGAACTTAAATCCGATCAGTTTGAGTATTTTAGTCTTTTTCTTTAACTTTATCCTCGGCACTTTCATTTTGGTCTTATGTGATCTCTTCATGGCCCATCGGACGAAGAAGATCTTGCGGAAAAATCCTCAAGCCGTCATCCGTGATATGATTTACGAAAAGAAATTCTATTTCCGTGCTTCGATCATCCATATCGCTCTTTTCATTTGCGGCGGTATTGCTTTTATCAGCCTGGCCCTGAAAAACTCGCCCCTTTGAGGAATCGGCTTTAACCTATTTGTGGGACGATATTCTTATTAATCAAGAGGACGAGGTTAATATCAAATTGGTAAACCATAGTGTCTTCCAGTTTTTCTTTCGAAACACGGCTGGTATCTTCCGCAAATCCCAAAAGAGAGTTTCGGACTTCCAATAGTTTTCTTGCAACTTCATTGAATTTGTCTTTCGGAAGCTCAACGAAGCCCGAAGTGAAAAGGGCCGGAAAAATCGGTTTTTCGGCGTAGCGAGCAAAATTTTCGGCATATTGCTTGTGCATGCGAATGCCCCCATCCGTTCCGTCGTTAAACTCATCCAAGGTAATTTGCGGTTGCAAGATCTTCAGCTCCTTCCCTTGAATGCTGATCATACGATGCTTTTGCAACAAGGCGATCGCCTGAAGAATTTCAGCTTCGGTCAGATCCCAAAAAGTAAATAGCAAATCTCGAATCTGTGCGGCTGCGAGAGGGCGGCGAGCCCATTTGAGAACCTCAAAAATCGCGCCGACTTTAATGCTCGTAAAAAGTTCTCTTTCAGATGTTGTCGTCATATTCAGGACCTTGGCATCTTTGGAGGTTCTCTTGGTTAACTTGCTGATGAAATATTCTTTCACATCTTCTTTTGAATTTTCAGTCAGAGCCAAGAAAATCAATTTCTCCGTATCCATAACATCGAGCTTTGCAAACTTGGCAAACTCCACAGCCCGAGTGACCGAAAAGGCTTTTCGCTCTCTCATTACATCGGAAACATAGCTGACGGGCCACTTCAAGCGCTGAGCCAGATAGCGATGGCTGAAATGGCGGTTGGCTGCCTTATTGAGAGCGACGAGGTCGGTAAAAAAACTGGAGCTGGTCGTGGTATGATCAATGCGAGGAATCTTTATTTTGCTCATACCCTAGGATGACCGAAGTTTCTGCTATTTATCAAAGTCTTTTTTGTACCCTTATGGGGTACGGAAGTTGTATCGCTAAAAGCAAACCAGACTGGTTTTGATCCTCGAGCCCTTCGATACTTGGGGAGAGAGATGACCTCTTAACTTAGACTCAAGGAGAAGCATAATATGAAAACGACAGCCTTTGCGATGACTTTTTTGATGGCGCTTTCAGCGATGGCGGGATCAAGCAGCACTCGCGTCCCGGCAAGCGTTACCAAATTGACGGTTCAGTGCACACCACCGAAAGGATTTGCGGGATTGAGCGCAACGGTTTCAGGCGAGTTAAAACTGTCAGCAATTCCAAATGGCGCAGCTAAAGCCACCGGCAAACTGCAGGTTTCTTTGAACGACCCACGCAATCCTTGGAAAGGCGAAAAAACGGTCCTCGGCCAATACGACGACCTGACAAGTGTCGGGAGTGACCGCTACTTCCACGGCGGTGCCACTATGAAAAATGACAGCGACGTCCTGGAAATTTACGTCAACTACACTCGTAGCGACCTCAGTTACGTCGAGTACGCTGGCGAAACCTACAAAATGTCTTGTAAGTAATTTCCAGGAGCAAAAACCTGGTCGCGTTACTGTCATTGAGATTGACCACGACCAGGGCCCTCATCAGAATAATCTCATGACCCAAATCATTTCTTTCCTTTTAGTATTGCAAATGAGCTCACTGGCTTTGGCCGAAGTCAAAGGCGCTGACTTCAAAGAAAAATTTCTTTTCACCTCACTCAAAAAAACAAACTATAAAGAAAACAGCGGTCACGAAATTTCAAAATGTTTTAAATTCCATAAAATCTCGCAGGAGATTCTGCAAACTTACCAATCCTGCCGTAAAGATCCGAAGCTGCCTGCCCCGCTCGATGAAGCCATGGGCACCTGCATTCGCAAAGACGGGGCCAACGCCTATTTCTTCGAAGACATGAAGGAATGCGAAGCCGCCCGCGCCGAATGGATCGACAGTTTCGCGAATTAAAAAGCCATGCTCGCGAACATTCCTAAGCGGGCATAGATATAAAGACCATCGTCATGAATGTAGGCATCATCTTTATAAACAGCGGTGCGAGTCCACTCAGTCCCCGCGATGCCCCCGATAGCAATGTCAGAAGTCAGCTGATGGAGAACACCTAAATTGGTCCCAATGGAGGGAGATACAAGAGCTCCCATTTCGCCTTCTTTGGAGCTATATATATTCTCTCCGAGTGTCGCCTCTGCAAAGACACGAGATTTATTTTCGCTAAAAGCATGACGATAGAGGGCCATAATGGAAGCAGTCCCTGAGGAATCACTGCCTGCGACCGGTGCCAGCGCCCTGAATCCGATCAAGTTGCGCGCATCCCACGAGTAATGAATCGACGGACCAAACGTCGTGGTCGTAGAATTGGAAACTGTATTGAACTGCCCTTCTACCGACCAGACGCCAGCATAGACTTCAGCCGCTGATAAAAATAGAATTGCTAAAATAATTTTCTTCATGATCTCTCCGTTTTTTTTCAAAGCATTGGTGGTAGGAGAAATTTCTGCAACTGAAAAATGTGCTCGCAGGATTTTGGATTTTTACTTCGTAATGATCTTTGGGTTTCCACGAGAGTGCGAGAACTGCGTCCGGAATGCGAATCTTTGAAAGTACTTTAAGAAAGTGTTTGACATGGTTTTTGGGGATTTTCATTCGGAAATGTTTCGACGCGAACTTAGCTGGTACAATACTTTCAATCGCGCTACGAGGGCATCAAGCTACACTTCTTTCCTTGAGCGAGTCCGATCTCGTGTAGATTTTTGATTCATCCTATAGCGAATTATCGATTGAAAAATCTCGTTTTAAAAACCCATGTTAAAGTGCTTGTGAGTGACAAGGAGGCTCGTTATGCATAAGAAATTTTTAAAGATCAATGAAGACGTCAAATACCTTCGCGATAAAGTTCTGTTAGCTCAAACTGACTATCTTGTGAATGAAGAAAGGCAAAATACTATTTTGATTTTACGGCACATACGTGAAATTGAAATCCGTCGCCTCTTTATCGATCTCGGGTTTTCCTCAATGTACGAGTACTGCATTAAACACTTAAAATACTCCGAAGGTCAAACCCAGCGCCGGCTTTCTTCGGCAAGACTTTTTACTGAACTTCCGGAGATTGAAAATAAAATCCAAGCAGGAGATTTAAACATTACGAGCCTTTCTAAGATTCAGAGCTTTTTGAAAGTGGAAGAGTCTGCAGAAAATGAACTTAGCCGTGAGGAGAAGCTAGATTTAATTCACCATTTAGAAAACAAATCCACCCGAGAGGTAGAAAAAGATCTGGTGCGATTTTCAAATAAACCAGCACTGATGGCAGAGAAATTTCAAGTGACAACCTCCATGCCAGTATTGGGAGAGGAGCCAGTTTCATTTACAAAATTTGAAGCACTCTTGGGTGATGCTCAATCCAAACTTTTAACCGAGTTTAAAAACCTCTTTGCCCATGAGCTAACTGATTTTTCAGACGGCGCTATTTTAAATTTCCTCCTAGAAAAAGTGGTAAATCAAAAAAAGAAAAAACTAGGCCTAATTGAAAAAGAAGAAGTAACAACTAATAACGCACCACTGCCGTCGTCGCCAAAGGTGAAACAACAACGAAGCCATATTCCAATCACAACGCAAAGAAAAGTGTGGGCAAGAGCCAAATCTTGCTGCGAGCACAAAGACGATAATTCTCAAACAAAGTGTAATTCAAAACACGCTCTAGAAATAGATCACGTGCTAAGTCCCAAGTCAAAAAACAATTTTTCATAAAGTAATCCCTTCACAATCGGCTTGATTGCTAAAAATAAAGTACCAAAGCGGCTTCCACCAGATTCAGAGTTATTTCTTT
>Ga0255338_1001396_pt1 | contig 46314 bp, 35 predicted proteins | sample MeOH1_35cm_T4_19_FD_203715 | JGI IMG/M metagenome (GOLD analysis project Ga0255338, IMG submission 203715) | Sandy soil microbial communities from University of British Columbia, Vancouver, Canada - MeOH1_35cm_T4_195 | ecosystem: Engineered > Artificial ecosystem > Sand microcosm > Unclassified ...
TCGCGCAAAGGACGTGTTGGCAGAGTATCAGGGGGAGGCACGGCCCGCAGGGTCGTGCCGGAGGACATGGAGTGAAGCGGACAAATCCGCTCCGGGCCGGATCGGAGGCGACGCTGCTCGGATCGGAAGCGACGCTGCTCGGATCGGAAGCGACGCTGCTCGAATCGGAGGCGACGCTGCTCGGATCGGAAGCGACGCTGCTCGGATCGGAGGCAACGCTGCTCCCCTTTCCGAGAGCCCGCGCCACCGAATCGCCTGCGCGCGCCCTCTGGGTCTGCGCTTGCGCAGGGACAACGATGGGCACGGGCCGCATTCGTGCCGTCAAGAGTCGAACACTACGCTACCGGCGCGGCCCGAGCAGCACCACTCCGCGCTCCTCGAACAGGCGCGCGCGCCGGTCCTGGTCCGGCGGCAGGCGGTCGATGCGCGTGAGCACCATGTCCCGCGGCAACGGTTCGCGCTTGGGTGAGACGCGCTGCAGGTAGACCGCGAAACTCGGAAGGTGCACCTGCCACTGCGCCACTGTTCCGGGCTGCGAAGCGGCGGCGGCCGCGGCACGCCGCACCGGCCCCTGGAGGGCCTCGCCGAACCAGGGCAAGGCCCAGCCGGCGACGAACAAGGCCAGCGCCCCGCCCGCGCCCGCGATCCGCAGCGCCGAGGGCGCTTGCCGCGGCCGCCATGCGAGCAGCAGCGCAAGCACCGCCAGCAGCACCCCGGGCGCGATCCAGCCGGGCGCCGGCGCGCCGGACAGCAGCGGGCGATAGAACGCATCGCGCACCACCGGCGCGATGCGCAGCACCAGGAACGGCAGCGCCGCCACCAGCAGCGCGGAGCCGAACACCCCTGCGGCCGCCACCCGCCGCCAGCGCGGCGAGGCATCGGCCAGCGCGCGCGCCATCAGCAGCACCAGCGGCGCATGGCCGTACAGCACGTAGTGCGGCAGCTTGGTCGAGGCGAAGGAGAAGAACAGCAGCACGAACGCGCTCCACCCGAGCAGGAAACGCCCGAGCGGATCGGCCCAGGTCGCGCGCCAGCGCGCCAGCACCGCCGCCAGCAGCGGCGTCCAGGGCAAGGCCAGCAGCGGCAGCACGGCGACGTAGTACAGCGGCGAGCCGGCATGGCCGCCGATGGTGCCGGTGAAGCGTTCGACGTTGTGCCGCAGCAGGAAGCCTTCGACGAAGGCCATGCCGTGGCGCTGCAGCGCATAGGCGTACCAGGGCACGGCGATGGCCAGCAGCAGCGCCCATCCGGGCCAGTCCAGCAGCGCCCGGCGCAGCGGCGCGAAGCGCCGGCTGCCGGTGCACCACACCAGCACCGCCGCGCCCGGCACCAGGATCGCGATCGGCCCCTTCACCAGCAGGCCGAGGCCGACCCAGGCATAGGCGCGCCGCAAGGGCGCCCGGGCGCCTGACTCGAGGAAGCGCCAGGCGTCGAGCGTGGCCAGCACCAGCAGCAGGTTCAGCACGCCGTCGGCCGTAGCGCCGCGGCCGATCATCTGGAAGCCCAGCGTCGTGACCGTCATCACGCCGGCCAGCAGCCCCGCCCGTGCGCCCCAGCGCCGCGCCGCGAAGGAGGCCAGCGCGAGCGCCATCGCCCAGCAGGCCAGCGCCGAGGGCAGCCGGAAGGCGAATTCGTTGACGCCGAACACCGAGGCCGCCGCGCCCTGCAGCCAGTAGATGCCGATCGGCTTGTCGAAGCGGTCGGCGCCGTTCAGCGTGGTGTGGCCCCAGTCGTCGCTGGCCAGCATCTCGCGGGTGGCTTCGGAGAACGCGCCCTCGTCGACGTCGAACAGCGGCGTGCCCCCGAGCTGCCACAGCAAGGGCAGCGCCAGCGCCAGGGCCCAGGCGATGCGGCGCCAGGTGGGCCAGGCCGCCCCGCCCTCCCAGCGGGACAGCGCCGGTGCGCGATCAACCATGCCAGCCGGCCTCGGGGGCCGATGCCGGAGTGCCCGCCCGGGCGGGGCCGGCAGCTTCGACGGGTGCGGCGCCGCTTTCGCGCGAAGCCGCCTCGGCCGGCTCGCCGCCGCGCACGCGATAAGGCTTCGCCCGGCCGACGTCGAAGTAGACCCGCATCAGCAGCTCCGCCAGCACGCCGGTCGTGAGCAGCTGCACGCCGCCCAGCACCAGGAAGAAACCGAGCGAGAGCATCGGCCGGGTGCCGATCGAATGCCCCGTGAGCTTCAGGAAGCCCATGTAGGCCAGCATCAGGCTGCCGATGAACAGCACGACCAGGCCGATGCCGCCGAAGAAGTGCCCCGGCCGGGTGCCGAAGCGCAGGAAGAAGTGCACCACCAGCAGGTCCAGCAGCACGCGGAAGGTGCGCGTGATGCCGTACTTGGACGTGCCCGCACGGCGCGCGTGGTGCTGCACCGGCTCCTCCGCCATGCGCGAGGGACTGGTGACGGTGGCCAGCCAGGCCGGGATGAAGCGGTGCATCTCGCCATACAGCCGCACCTGGCGCAGCACGCTGGTGCGGAACACCTTGAGGCTGCAGCCCAGGTCCTGGAACTGCAGGCCGCTCACGCGCCGGATCAGGCGGTTGGCGAACCACGAAGGAATCTTGCGCAGCAGGAAGCCGTCCTGGCGGGCGCGCCGCCAGCCCGCCACCATGTCGAGATCCTCGGTGAGCAGGCGCGCCACCATGCGCGGGATGTCGGCCGGGTCGTTCTGCAGGTCGCCGTCGAGGGTGGCGATCACGTCGCCGCGCGCGGCGTCGATGCCGGCCTGCATCGCCGCGGTCTGGCGGAAGTTGCGCGCCAGGTGCAGCACGCGCACGTAGGAGCCCGATTCGCGGGCCCGCCGGTCCAGCGCGCGACCGGTGCCGTCGGTGCTGCCGTCGTCCACCACGATCAGCTCCCACGGCCAGGGATAGGCGGTGAGCGCGGCTTCCACGGCGTCGATCAGGGCGGCCGCGTTCTCCGCCTCGTTGTACATGGGGACGACCACCGACAGCCGGTGCGCGGGCAGCGCGGCGAGCGCGCTGGCCGTCGGCTCGGCCGCGGCGGGCTCGGCGAGCGCGGGATGGGACAGGGATGCGGAACTCATGAAGGCGACTCCTCGCGCACGGTGGACCGCGGCAGGCCCAACTGTGCCAGCGCCGCGGCGCCCAGCGCCACGGCCAGGCTGAAGGCATGCACCGCCAGCGCGGCGGAAACGACGCTGCCGACGGCCTCCGGCGGCGCGCCGGCGGCCAGCCAGACGCCGCCCTCGTAGACACCCAGGCCCACGGGCGGCTGCAGGGGCTGCACGCCGGCCAGCTCGCCGCCCAGCGCGGCGCGCCAGGCCGCCTGCAGCGGCAGGCCGGCGAGCATGGCCAGCAGGCTGCCGTTGGCCAGCACCTTGAGCGTCCAGTTGCCGACGCTGGCCGCGAGCCCCTTCCAGGGGTCGGCGACCTCGCCGACTGCACTTCTCGCCGCACCGCCCGCCGTCCTGCCCAGGGCAGCGTCCGCCGGCCCACTGGCGACCCCGCCCGCAGACCCAGGTGCAGCCCCGCCCGCGGCACCGGCGCGCGCGGCCAGCCAGCGCCACACGGGCGGCAGCAGGAAATGGAGCGCGGCGGCCGCAAGCAAAGCGCCGACCGCGCGCTGCCACGCAGGCAGGGGCAGGAGCAGCAGCACGGCCAGGATCCCGAGCACCGCCACGTCCTGCAGCCGCCAGCGCAGCAAGGCAACCCCGGCCGCGCCCCAGCCCACGCCCCACCGGCGCCGCACGGCCAGCAGGTAGGCGGCCTCTCCGGCGCGCAGCGGCAGCATCAGCACCATGGCGTTGTGGGTGAGCACGAGGCGCAGGCAGTCCCACCAGTGGACGTGCGCCACATGCCGCCAGTCGCGCTGCAGGCGCACGGCCCGCAGGGCGTGGCCGGCCAGCAGCGCGGCGCCGGCGGCGAACCAGGCCCAGGCAGGCAGCCGCGCCGCCTGGGCGGCCAGCGCATCGAGCTGCGCATGCCGCAGCAGCCAGGCCCAGGCCAGCAGGCAGACGAGGATCGTGAGGCCCACCCGCAGGTAGTGCAGCGGGCGCGCCGCTGCCGGCGCGGTACTGCCCGCCGGCTTCATGTCCGCTCCGCGGGCGGGGCGGCCAGCCGCGGCGGCTGGGCGTCGCGCGCGGCCCGCCAGCGCCAGGCGGCGCTGGCGCAGGCCAGCAGCACGAGCACCAGGACGAAGGGCCGTGCCGCGGGATAGCCCGTGCGCTCCGCGAGCAGCCCGATGGCGGCGGCGACCTCGGCCAGCGCCACCCAGCGCTGCCCGGTCGGCGTGGCGATCCGCGCGGCCAGGCCCTGGTGCAGGCGCCGCCCGACGCCGCCCGCGATGAGTGTCAGGCACAGGGCGACCGACAGCAGGCCCAGGCCCGCACCCACCAGGATGTCGGACGGCCAATGCGCGCCGACCACGACGCGCGAGCCTGCGATCAGCGCCGCGGCCGCCAGCAGCAGCAGCCGCAGCGCGAGTCGCGACCGCGTGACGACGAGGCACAGCAGCGCCGCCGTCGCGAAGGCCGTGAGCGAATGGCCCGAAGGCATGGACACCGGCGCGCGAAAGGCGTCGCCGATCAGGTGCATCTGCGGCAGCAGGCCGGTGCCGGCCGGGCGCGGCACGGCCAGCAGCCATTTGGTGACGTGCGTGAGCAGCCCGCCGACCACGAAGGCCGGAACCAGCAGCGCGCTCAGCCACCCGGCCCCGCGGTCGGCTGCCAGCACCAGGATCAGGGCGCACCAGCCGAGGCCCAGCACGGTGATGCAGGACCAGGCCAGCGTCGCCAGCGCGCCCGGCGCCCGGGCATGCACCCGCAACAGCCAGGACACATCGGCGCCCGAGAGGTGCACGGCGACGCCGGCCAGCACCAGCAGCAAGCCGCCGGCCGTGAGCCAGGCGAGCGCGCGCGGCGCGCGGACCTGCGGGCCGGTCATCGTCGCTCTGCCTCGCCGTGCTGGCTCAGGTACCAGTCGGCGAAGCGGCGCAAGCCCACCCGCAGCGGGGTGGCGGGACAAGGGCCGATCCACTCCTGCAGGCGGCGCGTGTCGGCGCCGGTGGCGAGCACGTCACCGGCCTGCAGCGGCAGCAGCCGGCGCTGCGCCTGCCGGCCCAGCGTTTCCTCCAGGGCCGCGATCAGTTCCAGCAGCTGCACCGGGTGGCCGCCGCCGACGTTGAAGACGCGAAACGGCGCATCGCTGCGGGCCGGGTCGGGCCGCACGGCGTCGAAGGCCGCATCCGGCGTGGCGGGCTTGTCCACCAGGCGCACCAGCGGCTCCGCGACGTCGTCGACATAGGTGAAGTCGCGCACCATGTGGCCCTCGTTGTAGAGGTCCAGCGGCTGCCCTTCGAGGATCGCGCGGGTGAAGCGGAACATCGCCATGTCCGGCCGGCCCCAGGGGCCGTACACCGTGAACAGGCGCACGCCCGTGGTGGGGATGCCAAACAGGTGGCTGTAGGCATGCGCCATCAGCTCGTTGGCGCGCTTGGTGGCGCCGTAGAGGCTCAGCGGATGGTCCACGCCCTGCTCCTCCACATAGGGAAGCTGCGCGTTGGCGCCGTACACGCTGGAGCTGCTGGCGTACACCAGGTGCTCGACCTGCAGCGCGCGGCAGCCTTCCAGCACGTTGACGAAGCCCTGCAGGTTGGAGCCGGCGCTGGACTGCGGCGCCACCACCGAATGCCGCACGCCCACCTGCGCGGCCAGGTGCACCACCCGCTGCGGCGCGGCCCGGTGGAAGACGGCCGACAAGGTGACGCCGTCCTCGATCGAGAGCTGCTCGAAGCGGAAGCCGGGATGCGCGCGCAGGCGCGCGAGCCGGGCCAGCTTGAGCGCCGGATCGTAGTAGTCGTTGAGGTTGTCGATGCCGACGACTTCGTCGCCGCGCGCCAGCAGGCGCAGGGCCACGTGCATGCCGATGAAGCCGGCTGCACCGGTGAGGAGGATCTTCATGCGCCCGGGGAAACAGCTGATCCGGCGAAGTATGCAGCAGAAAAATTACGGGATCTTTAAGAAAGCGGCTCGAATCAGAAGGCCTCCTCGGGCATGGTGGCGCAGGTCGCATCGCGCGTTTCCACCACCCGCAGCCAGGCCGGCAGCCTGGGCAGCTCGTAATGGAAGAAGTAGCGGGCCGCGCGCAGGCGCCCTTCTTCGGCCGGCTGCGTGGGCTGCTCGGGCTGCGCCAGCAGCACGTCGAGCCAGGTCCAGGCGATCACCAGGTGGCCGAAGGCCTGCATGTAGGGCACCGCGTTGGCCAGGGCCTCGGCCGGCTGGCCCGTGGCCCAGGCCGCCTGGGTGGCGGCGCCCACCTGCTGCAGCGCCTGGGCCAGCGCGTTGGCGTGTGCTGCCAGTTGCGGCCGCTGGAGCGCCCGCTCGATCGTCGCGTTGATGCGTGCGGCCAGCAGCGCGAGCCCCTTGCCGCCGTCCATCACCACCTTGCGCCCCAGCAGGTCGGCGGCCTGGATGCCGTGCGTGCCCTCGTGGATCATGTTCAGGCGGTTGTCGCGCCAGTACTGCTCCACCGGGAAGTCGCGGGTGTAGCCGTAGCCGCCGTGGACCTGGATCGCCAGCGAGTTCGCTTCCAGGCAGAACTCGCTGGGCCAGCTCTTGGCCACCGGCGTCAGCACTTCCAGCAGCACTCGGGCCTCCTCGGCGGCCTCGGGCGTGCCGGTGTGCTGTTCGTCCACCAGGCGGGCGCAATGCAGCAGCAGCGCGAGCGCGCCCTCGCAGTACGACTTCTGCGCCAGCAGCATGCGCTTGATGTCGGCGTGCTCGATGATGCGCACCTGCGGCTGGCCGGGGTCCTTGCCCGCCGCACCCACGGGACGGCCCTGCGGCCGGCTCTTGGCGTACTCCAGCGACGCGTAGTAGCCCGCCAGCCCCAGCGAGGCGGCCGCCATGCCGATGCCGATGCGCGCCTCGTTCATCATGTGGAACATGCAGCGCAGGCCCTCGCCCGGGCGGCCCACCAGGTAGCCGATCGCGCCGGCGCCGCGGCCGTCGTCCAGGCCGCCTGCCTGCTGCGCGCGCACCGGGTACCGGCCTTCGCCGAAATTGAGCAGCGTGTTGGTCGTGCCGCGCCACCCCAGCTTGTGGTTCAGGCCGGCCAGCGCGATGTCGTTGCGCTCGCCGGTGAGCCGGCCTGCGGGGTCGACCAGCTTCTTCGGCACGATGAACAGCGAAATGCCGCGCGTGCCGGGCACCGGCCGGCCGTCGGCGCCGGGAATCTTGGCCAGCACCAGGTGCACGATGTTCTCCGCCAGCTCGTGCTCGCCGGCGGAGATCCACATCTTGTTGCCCTTCAGGCGGTAGCGCGGCCCGAGCGGATCGGCCTCGAAGTCGGCGCCGTCGGGCGTGGCGCGGGTCGCGATGTCCGACAGCGAGGATCCGGCCTGCGGCTCCGACAGGCACATGGTGCCCGAGAAGCGGCCGCTGAATTCGTTGCGCGCGAACACTTCCTGCTGCAGCGGCGTGCCGTGCGCCATCAGCAGGTTGGCGTTGCCTATCGTGAGCAGGCCGCCGCCGATGCTGACCGAGGCGGTGGCGAAGAAGGTGCCCGCCGCCGCCTCGATGGTGTAGGGCAGCTGCATGCCGCCGATCTCGTAGTCCTGCGCCGCCGCCAGCATGCCGGAGGCGACGTAGGCGGCGTGCGCCTCGTGCGTCGCCTGCGGCAGGATCACCTGCTCGCCGTCGAAGCGCGGCTCCTGGGTGTCGACCAGCCGGTTGAACGGTGCGTACTTCTCGCGCGCGATGCGCTCGCAGGTATCGAGCACCGCCCCGAAGGTCTCGCGCGAGTGGTCGGCAAAGCGCACGCGCTGCGCGAGCCGCTCGGCGTGCAGCCAGTCGTACAGCAGGAATTCGAGGGTGGGGCGGAGGGTGGACATGGGAGGAAATCCAAACTGCCGGACGCAGAGGGCGCAAAGGGTACGCAGAGGACGCAAAAAAGGAGAACGAAATCCTTTGATGGATTCTTCTGCGTCCTCTGCGTATCTTCTGCGCCCTCTGCGTCCTGCCCCCGTATTTACAGCACCTCGAACACCCCCGCCGCGCCCATGCCGCCGCCGATGCACATCGTCACCAGCACGCGCTTGGCGCCGCGGCGCTTGCCCTCGATGAGGGCGTGGCCGGTCAGGCGCTGGCCCGAGACGCCGTAGGGGTGGCCGACGGCGATGGCGCCGCCGTTGACGTTCAGGCGGTCGGCCGGGATGCCCAGCTTGTCGCGGCAGTAGATCACCTGCACGGCAAAGGCCTCGTTCAGCTCCCACAGGTCGATGTCGTCCACCTTCAGGCCCAGGCGCTTGAGCACCTTCGGCACCGCGAACACCGGGCCGACGCCCATTTCGTCCGGCTCGCAGCCGGCCACGGCGAAGCCGAGGAAGCGACCCATCGGCTTCAGGTTGTTGCGGCCCGCGTACTCCTCGCTGACCACCACGCAGGCGCCGGCGCCGTCGGAGAACTGGCTGGCGTTGCCGGCGGCGATCACGCCCCCGGGCAGCGCGGGCTTGATGCCGGCGATGCCTTCCTTGGTCGTGCCGGGGCGCAGGCCCTCGTCCTGCGAGGCCGTCACCTCCTTGGTCGTGAGGCCCATCACCGGGTCGGCCACGCCGGTCTTCACCGTGATCGGCGCGATCTCGTCCTTGAACTTGCCGGCTTCCTGCGCCGCGCAGGCCTTCTGCTGGCTGGCCGCGCCGTATTCGTCCATCAGGTCGCGCGCGATGTTGTAGCGCTTGGCCACCTGTTCGGCCGTCTGCAGCATCGTCCAGTAGATCTCGGGCTTCTTCGCCATCAGCGCCGGATCGCGCAGCATGTGCTGGTTCATCTCCTGCTGCACGCAGGAGATGCTTTCCACGCCGCCGGCGACATAGACCTCGGCTTCGCCGGCGATGATGCGCTGCGAGGCCATGGCGATGGTCTGCAGGCCGGAGGAGCAGAAGCGGTTGACCGTCGCGCCCGCAACCGTGACCGGCAGGTCCGCCATCAGCGCGATCTGGCGCGCGATGTTGGCGCCGGTGGCGCCTTCGGGGTTGGCGCAGCCCATGAGCACGTCCTCCACCGCGTCGGGCGGGACGCCGGCGCGCTGGATCGCGGCCTTCACGACGTGGCCGCCGAGGGTGGCGCCGTGCGTCATGTTGAATGCTCCCTTCCAGCTCTTGGCGAGGGGCGTGCGGGCGGTGGAGACGATGACGGCTTTGGTCATGGCGATGGCCTTTCGTGAGTGCTGGAGGGCGCGTCCAGGTTGCGCAGGAGTCGATGATAGAAGCGCACCAGCTCCGCCAGGTTGGCGACGGCGATGCGCTCGTTGGTGCCGTGCAGGCGCGGCAGGTCGGTTGGCTGCACGCGCACCGGTGAAAACCGGTAGACGTTGTCGGTGAGGCCGGTGTAGTGGTGCGCGTCCGCCGCCGCGACGAACAGGGCGGGCGTGACCACCAGGTTCGCGTCCAGCGAGCGCAGGGTGCGGTTCAGCAGCTGGAAGGATGGCGCGCTGGTCGGCGAGACCGGCGAGGGCTCCGTGGCGCCGGGCAGCTCGCTCACCTCCACCGCGGAGCCGACCTTCTCGCGCACGGCGCGCAGCACGCTGTCGCGCGTCTCCCCGGGCAGGATGCGGAAATTGGCCACCGCCTCGGCCTGCGCCGGGACCACGTTCTCCTGGGTGCCGGCGCGCACGATGGTGATCGCGGTGGTGGTGCGCAGCACGGTGTTGCTGCTGGCCGCGCGTTCCAGCTGGCGCGTCACCAGCGGGCCGAACAGCCACAGGTTGGACAGCGCCACGCGCTGCAAGCCCTGCATCTCCGGGGCGACCGTCTCGAACATCTCGCGCGCGACGCCTTGCAGCCCCGCCGGGAACGGCTCTTGCTCCAGCCGGCGCAAGGCGGCATTCAGCACGCCCACGGCCGTCTGCTCCGGCGGCGGCGGCGCCGAGGAATGGCCGGCCACGCCGCGGGCCTTCAGGAGCAGCGAGAGATAGCCCTTTTCCGCCACCCCGACCAGCGCCACCGGCCGCGCGACGCCGGGCACCAGGCCCTCGCCGATGAACAGGCCTTCGTCCAGCACGAACTCCAGCCGCACCTGGCGCTCGCGCAGCAGCTTGGCGATCTGCTGCGCCCCGCGCGTGCCGCCCACCTCCTCGTCCGCCCCGAAGGCGAGATACACGGTGCGGCGCGGCTGGAAGCCGGAGGCCAGCAGCCTCTCCACCGCTTCCATCTGGGCGATGAGGTTGCCCTTGTCGTCCCAGCTGCCGCGGCCCCAGACGAAGCCGTCGCGCACCACGCCGGCAAACGGCGGATGCTGCCACTGTGACTCGGTGCCCGGCTCCACCGGCACCACGTCCTGGTGGGCGAGCAGCGCGATCGGCTTTGCCGTCGGATCCGACCCCGCCCAGGTATAGAGCAGCGCCTGGCCCACGAGCTCGCGCTTCAGCGTGGCGTGCAGGCGCGGGAAGCGCTGCTGCAGGTACGCGTGCAGCTGCCGGAACTCGGCGGCGTTCGCCTCGGCATCGGTGGCACTCGAGACGGTGCGCCAGCGCAGCGCGCCGGCCAGCTTGTCCGCCACGGCCGGCGCATCGACGGCCAGCGGCGGCGCGGGCGGCACCTCGAGCTGGCGCGAGCGCTGGCGCAGCGTGTTCGCAGCCACGGCAGCGAACAGCAGCACGACCAGTGCGAGCAGCGCGAGGAGGACGCGGCGGATCATCGAAGGCAGGGGCTGGATCCCCGCCTGCGCGGGGAGGACGGTCGGGGCCCCGCTGGCGGGGGCCCGCGGCCGTCAGTTGAAGGTCTTGCCCTCGGACGCCAGCTTCGCGAGCAGCGGCGCCGGCTCCCAGAACTGCGCGTCGTCGCGCGGGTTGCGCTGGAAGCGCTTCATGGCCTGGACCACGTTGAAGAGCCCCACCTGGTCGGCATAGAGCATGGGGCCGCCGCGGTACACCGGGAAGCCGTAGCCCGTGATGTAGACCATGTCGATGTCGCTCGCCCGGGCGGCGATGCCCTCCTCCAGGATGCGCGCGGCTTCGTTGACCAGCGAGAAGACCAGGCGCTGCACGATCTCCTCGTCGGCAATCTTTCGCGGCTCGATGCCGAGCGACTTGCGGTGCTCGGCGATCATGTCCTCCACCAGCTTGGAGGGAATCGCGTCGCGCTTGCCTTCCTTGTAGTCGTACCAGCCGGCGCCGGTCTTCTGGCCGAAGCGCCCGAGCTCGCACAGCTTGTCGGCGCTGCGGCTGTACAGCATGTTCGGGCGCTCCTGGGCGCGCCGCTTGCGGATCGCCCAGCCGATGTCGTTGCCCGCCAGGTCGCCCATGCGGAACGGGCCCATGGCGAAGCCGAACTTCTCGATCGCCTTGTCCACCTGCTGCGGCGTGGCGCCTTCGTCCAGCAGGAAGCCGGCCTGGCGGCTGTACTGCTCGATCATGCGGTTGCCGATGAAGCCGTCGGTGACGCCGGAGACGACCGCCGTCTTGCGGATCTTCTTGGCCAGCGCCATCACCGTGGCGAGCACGTCCTTGCCCGTCTTGGCGCCGCGCACCACCTCCAGCAGCTTCATGACGTTGGCCGGGCTGAAGAAGTGCAGGCCGATCACGTCTTCGGGCCGCCTGGTGAACGAGGCGATCCGGTCCAGGTCCAGCGTGGAGGTGTTGGAGGCCAGGATGGCGCCCTTCTTCATCACCTCGTCGAGCTTCTCGAACACCTTCTGCTTGACGCCCATCTCCTCGAACACGGCCTCGATCACGAGGTCGGCGTCCTGGATCTCCTCGTAGGACAGCGTGGTCTTCAACAGGCCCATGCGCTCGTCGTACTTCTCGGGCTTGAGCTTGCCCTTCTTCACCTGCGCCTCGTAGTTCTTGCGCAGGGTGGCGATGCCGCGGTCCAGCGCTTCCTGCTTCATCTCCAGGATCGTCACGGGGATGCCGGCGTTGAGGAAGTTCATGGAGATGCCGCCGCCCATGGTGCCGGCGCCGATGACGGCCACCCTGGCGATATCGCGCCTGGGCGTGTCCTCGGGCACGTCGGCGATCTTGGAGGCGGCCCGTTCGGCCATGAACAGGTGGCGCAGCGCGCGCGATTCCGGCGTGAACATCAGGGCCGTGAAGATCTCGCGCTCGTAGGCCATGCCGTCGTCGAACTTCTTCTTCGTCGCCGCTTCGATCGCGTCGACGCACTTGCCCGGCGCCGGGAAGTTCTTCGCCATGCCCTTGACCATGTTGCGGGCGAAGCCGAACCAGGCGTCGCCCAGCGGGTGCTTGCAGGGCAGGTTGCGCACCAGGGGCAGCGGCCGCGCGGCCGCCACCGAGCGGGCGAAGGAGATCGCCTCTTCCAGCAGGCTCTCGCCCGAGGCCGCCATGCGGTCGAACAGCTTCTGCCCCGGCAGCCCGGCCAGCAGCTCGCTTTTCACCGGTTCGCCGCTCACGATCATGTTCAGGGCCGCTTCCACCCCCAGCACGCGCGGCAGCCGCTGCGTGCCGCCGGCGCCGGGAATCAGCCCCAGCTTCACCTCGGGCAGCGCGATGTTGGCGCCCGGCGCGGCGATGCGGTAGTGGCAGCCCAGGGCCAGCTCCAGCCCGCCGCCCATGGCGACCGAGTGCAGCGCCGCCACGATCGGCTTGGACGAGTTCTCGCAGGCCAGGATCACCGACAGCAGGTTGGGATCCTGGATCGCCCTGGGCGTGCCGAACTCCTTGATGTCCGCGCCGCCCGAGAACGCCCTGCCGGCCCCGGCGAGCACGATGGCCTTGACCGTGGGGTCGGCATTGGCCTGGTCGATGCCGGCGGCGATCGCGACGCGGGTGGCGTAGCCCAGGCCGTTGACCGGCGGGTTGTTCATCGTGACCACCGCCACGTCGCCGTGGACCTTGTATTCAGCCGTCATGGGGGGGTTCCTTGTGAAAATAGAACGGTCGTTCGCTCGCGCGATTCTAGATTCCCGCCCCGCCGCTTCGAGCTGCGCATGTCGCTGCGGGGACAAGCATGCGAGGGTCTATCACAGCGCCGCCCGCATTGCCAGTTCGGGGGCATGGGCAGCTGCGGGCATGCCAGCTTGAGCGTGGCGCACGGACGCGTCATGCTACGTTTCGTGCTTCAGCGGGATTCATGATCAGGATCCATGCCCCCGCCGCCGGGGCTTTCAGTCTGGCGGCCAACACACATCACAACTTCGCGGAGGAAAAGAAATGGAATTCAACGCCAACCTCAGCCGGACCGTGTTTCCCCACGGCCACTTTCCCGGCCTGCCGCCGGTGGTACCGCCGACGGGAGATCTCTCGGTCCAGGTGCTGAGGACCCCGGCCGACCGGCTCCTGATCGCGCCGCTGCGCCAGTATGCGGACTGCGGGTCCGAATACGAGCTCGATCCGGGCATGGCAGCGCTGGAGCAGAAGAAGGACGCGCTCGGGGTCGTCATGGCCGTCATGCAGGAGAACCTGCCGATCGCCACCCTGCGCCTGATCCCCTCCGGCCATGGCGTGACGCTCACCGAGCGCTACTGGGGCCACCTGGCAACCGGCACCGCCATCCTGGGTTCCAACAGCTGGGAGGTGGGGCGCCTGGTGATGGCGCCGGAGAACCGGCGCGCCGACCTGCTCCCGCGCTGCCTCGCGCTGGCGCTCACGGAATTCCTGGACCACGCCGACGTGGAGCAGTTCCACGCCTCCTGCCTCACGCGCATGACGCGCCTGTACCGGCGCTTCGGCTTCTCCACCGTCGGCACGTCCAACAGCGGCAGCGGCAAGGAATGCGCGCTGATCCACGGCTCCGTGGAGAGTGTCGCCCGGGCGCTGAAGGTGGCCGGCCAGCAGCAGGTGCCGGTGCTACAGTGAGCAAAAGGGCCACAGGCCGGGAGGGGCAGTGCTGAAAGCCATCGAGGGGCTTTACGAGCGTTTTCGCGCGCACCACGACATGGAGCGTCCGCTCCTGGAGTGGATCGGGCTGGTGGGCGTCTTCGCCTATCCCCTCTTCTACCTCCTGCGTCGCAGCTCCGCGATGCCGGCGCTGTACGACGACCTGGCGCTGCGGCTCGTGGCCGCCGGCCTGTGCCTGCTGGTGGCCCTGCGGCGCTTCTGGCCGGCGCGTCTGAAACCGTACTTCATAGGCTACGCCTACTTCACGGTCTTCTATTCGCTGGCCTTCCTGCTCTCCTACACCATGCTCAAGAACCAGGGCGGCACGCCCTCGGTGGTGAACATGGTCATGGGGGCGATCCTGATCATCCTGCTGGCCGACTGGCGCAACACGGTCTTCATGCTGTTGACGGGCTACGGCAGCAGCCTCCTGCTCTATGCCGCCACGGAGCCGGTCGTGCGCATCCCGCCCGCGTTCATCATGTCGGCCGCAGGGTCCATCCTGGTGGTGATCGCCGGCGCGCTGTCGCACTACGGCCAGAAGCGCGCCGAGCTCGAACGCATGCGCAGCGTCTATTCGGGCCTGGCCGGATCCATCGCCCACGAGATGCGCACGCCGCTGGCGCACGTGCAGCACACCTTCGACACCATCGATGCCATGCTGGCACGCGCCGGCGCGGCGCCGGCCGGTGCCGCTTCGCGCCAGGAACTGGCGGAACTGACCCAGGCCGTGCTGCAGGGGCGGCACGCCGTCGCGCGCGGACTGCAGGCGATCACGCTGACGCTGCAGGAGCTCAGGGGCAAGGCGATCCACGCCGACCACCTGAGCCCGCTGTCGGCTGCGCACTGCGTGCACAAGGCCGTCCACGAATACGCCTACGAGACCCCGGCCGACCGGGCTCGCGTCACGGTGCGCTGCGCCGAGGATTTCGTCTTCCTCGGCGACGAGACCGCGTTCGTGCTGATCCTGTTCAACCTGCTGAAGAACGCGCTCTACTACGTTCCGCTCCATCCCGACGAGACGATCGCCATCACGATCGAGCGGGAGCCCGTCCCGAGGATCACCGTGCACGACACCGGTCCGGGCGTGGCGCCGGAAATCCTGGGGCGGCTGTTCGAGGAGTTCCAGTCCGCCGGCAAGTCGGAGGGCACCGGGCTCGGGCTCGCGTTCTGCCGCCGCACGATGCGCGCCTTCGGAGGCGACATCCGCTGCCGCTCCGAACTGGGCCGCTTCACCGAATTCACGCTGGCGTTTCCGTCCTCTGCGGCGGCGGCGCTGCCGGCCGCAAGCGCCCCCGCCGCCCTGCCGCCGCCGCCGGTGGACCTCTCCGGCCACACCGTGCTGGTGGTCGACGACAGCGCCTTCAACCGGGCCATCGTGCGGGCGCGGCTGCGCGAAATGGGCGTGCATGCGATCGAGGCGCAGCACGGCAGCGAGGCGCTGCGGCTGATCGACGACGGCATGCGTCCCGCCGCGATCCTGATGGACGTGCAGATGCCCGGCCTCAGCGGCGTGGAGGCCACCCGCGCCCTGCGCGCGCGGCCCGCGCCGGTCAGCACCATTCCCGTGCTCGGCGTCAGCGCCAACGACCTGCCGACCTCGCGCGAGAAGGCCCTCGCCGCCGGCATGGACGGCTACCTGACGAAGCCACTGCAGCCCGAGCTGCTGCGCGCGGAGCTTGCGCGACTGCTGGGCCTGGATGCAGGCGCCCGGTCCTTCGAGGCCAGCAGCCAGTCGGCCGGAGTCTGACGAGCCTCATCGTTCCACGCGGTGGAAAGAATCTTGGCCGACGCACGTAACAAGAAGGTGTTCATGTGTCCCGCCTGTCACCGGGCATAGACTCCTTTTCGCATCGCTTTCGAAAGACCGCCTTAGTGGATTTCCTTAAGGGAGCTTGAGCTTCGTAGTCATCCTGCACCTTTCTTGGCATGCTGCATGCTGCGCGCGGCGCGCGCAGAGCTTGATCGACAGAAAAGACGAAAGCAATTCAGGAGGAACCCACAATGACGACGATGAGCAATTTCCCCAGCGGACGAGATGCGGAATGGCTGGCTGACCCTCTGCTGCTGCCGCTGGCGGGGCTCGATCCCGACCACGCCTCCTACGTGCCCGGCCTGCGGCTGCGCCTGCTGCGCACCCAGGCGGAGCGCCAGGCGATCGCGGGGCTGCGTCGTCATGCCGCCTTCGGCGTCGAGCAGGACCTCGGCCTCGGGCTCAAGTCCTTCGAGCAGACGCGCGACGAGCTCGGGCTGGTCACCGCCGTCTACCGGGAGAACCGCCCGGTTGCCACGCTGCGGTTCGTGCCCACGGGCCACGGCCTCACGGGCGCCGAGCGCCTGCTGGAGAAGATGCCCTTCGATGCCTCCATCCTCGGCGAGGGCAGCTGGGAAGTGGGCCGCGTGATCATGGAGCCGGAAGACCGCCATCCGGACCTGCTGCTCGAATGCCTGTCGGTCACGCTGGAAGAACTGATGCAGCGCGGCGACGTGCGCCACTTCCATGCCACCACCACCCTCGCGATGGCACGCCTGTGGCGCCGCGTCGGCATGCGCACCGTGGTCACCGCCTACGGCGCCAGCGGCACCCGCTATGCCCTCGTGCACGGCCGCGTCGAGGACGTCGCCCGTGCCCTCCACCTGCCCGTGCCCCTGCCCGATGCGAAGGGCTGCGACGGCCCCGGCGCGCAGCTGTCGGCGACCACCCTGGCCGACGTGATCGGCGCCTGAGCGCAGTGGCGGCGAGGATATGCACCAAACGCAACGCGGCGCAGCCGCGCAGGAACGCACCATGGACCGACTGAAACGCTTCGTCCGCCAACTCGCGCGATCCTACCGCTTCCACCACGAGACGAACTCGTCGCTGCTCGCCTGGATCGGGGTGGTCGGGGTGGTCGCCTTCTCCGCCCTGTACCTCGTGCGCTTCACCGGCAAGCTGCCGCCGCGGTGGGACGACGTCTGGTTCCGCGTGCCCGCCATCGCCACCTGCCTGCTCCTCGCCCTGCGCCGCTGGTGGCCGCAGCCGCTGGCGCGCTTGTACCTGCCGTACTCGTACGCCACGGTCTTCTACTGCCTGGCCTTCTTCATGCCGCTGTCGCTGCTGGAGAACCAGGGCGCGCCGAACACGGTGGTCAACATGATGCTGGGCGCGATGCTCGTCATCCTGCTGACCGACTGGCGCAACACGCTGCTGATGATCCTGGGCGGCTACGCGGCGAGTTCGGCGTTCTTCCTCGCCACCCGGCCGGCCCCCGAGTTCCCGCTCGAGTTCCTCTACTGGTGGGTTCCGCTGTGCCTGATCCTCGTGGCCGGCGGCAGCATCTCGAAGTACGTCGAGCGGCGCGCCGAGCTCGAGCGGCTGCGCCGCCTGTATTCCGGCCTGGCCGGCTCCATCGCCCACGAGGTGCGCAACCCGCTGGCGCAGGTGCAGCACTCCATGCGCACGGCGCAGTCGCTGCTGCCGCGCGGCGCCGCCGAGGTCGTGACGGTGCCGCGCCACCAGCTCGATGCCATCGCCCGCGAGCTGGCACAGGGCACCAACGCGGCCCATCGCGGCCTGCAGGCGATCACGCTGACGCTGCAGCAGGTGAACGGCAAGGCCCTCGACAGCGATAGCTTCACCCTGCTGTCGGCCGCCATGTGCGTGCACAAGGCGGTGCAGGAATACGCGTACGAAAGCGTGGAGCAGCGCGCCCGCGTCGAGGTGCAGGTGGCGGGCGACTTCAGCTTCCGCGGCGAGGAGACGGCCTGCGTGCTGATCCTCTTCAACCTGCTGAAGAACGCGCTCTACTACCTGCCGCTGCACCCGCAGGCAAGCATCACCATCTCGGTGGAAGCCGCGCCGGTGCACCGCATCGTGGTGCGCGACACCGGCCCCGGCATCGCGCCGCATCGGCTGTCGGAGCTGTTCGAGGAATTCCATTCCTTCGGCAAGAGCGAGGGCACCGGCCTGGGCCTGGCGTTCTGCCGTCGGGCGATGCGCGCCTTCGGCGGCGACATCACCTGCGATTCCGAGCTCGGGCGCTACACGGAATTCACGCTCGCCTTCCCGCCCGCGCCCGAGGGCGCGCAGGTGCCGATGCTGCCGCTGGAGGCCTCCCCGCCGGCGCCGCCGGTCAGCTTCAGCGGCCGCACCGTGCTGGTGGTGGACGACAGCGCCTTCAACCGCGCCATCGTCAAGGCGCGCCTGCGCGAGCTGGACCTGCGGGTGATCGAAGCCCGCCACGGCCAGGAGGCGCTGCGCCTCATCGACGAGGGCGCGCAGCCGGCCGCGATCCTGATGGACATGGAGATGCCCGGCATCAGCGGCATCGAGGCGACGCGCTCGCTGCGCGAGCGGCCGGCGCCGGCCAATTCCATCCCGGTGCTGGCGCTGAGCGCGAACGACCTGCCGGCCTGGCGCGAAGGCGCGCTGGCCGTGGGCATGAACGGCTACCTGACCAAGCCGATCCAGCCGGAGATCCTCAGCGCCGAACTGGCGCGGGTGCTGAACCTGGACACGGCCCCGGCGCCGGAGCCGCAGCGCAAGCGCCAGCCGGAACCGGCGGCCCGGTAGGCTGGGCTACACCTCCAGCCACTCCTTGCGCACGTAGGCGTCCCCGCGCAGCGTCTCGGGCGTGCCCTGGAACACGATGGAGCCGTGGCCCATCACCAGGGCGCGGTCCGAGATCGACAGCGCGATGGTGAGCTTCTGCTCGATCAGCAGCACGGAGACGCCGCGCGCCTTGAGCGTCTTCAGGTACTCGGCCACGAGTTCGACGATCTTGGGCGCCAGGCCCTCGGTGGGCTCGTCGATGATGATCAGCTCCGGGTCGCCCATCAGCGTGCGGCACAGCGTCAGCATCTGCTGCTCGCCGCCCGAGAGCACGCCGGCCTCGGTATGCTGGCGCTCCTTCAGGCGCGGGAACATGGCGTACATGTCGTCGAAGCTCCAGCGGCTGCGGGCGCTTGCGCCCGCCTTCTGTTTCGTGCCGCGGCCGCCCTTCTGCCCCAGCATGAGGTTCTGGTGCACCGTGAGCCGGGGGAAGATGTCGCGGTTCTCCGGCACGTAGCCGATCCCCAGGTGCGCGATCTCGTAGGGCTTGCGGCCGGCGATGGGCTGGCCCTTCCACACGATCGCGCCGGTGCACTCCACCATGCCCATGATGGCCTTGCCGGTGGTGGAGCGGCCCGAGCCGTTGCGTCCCAGCAGCGCCACGATCTCGCCCTCGCCCACTTCGAAGCGGACGCCGTGCAGCACGTGGCTCTTGCCGTAGAAGGCGTGCAGGTTGTCGATCTGCAGGAGGCTCAATTCAATGCCCTCCGGCCTGCTGCGCGGCGATGACGGAGCCGAGGTAGGCCTCCTGCACGCGCTGGTTGGCCCGCACGTTCTCGGGCGTGTCGAACGCGATGATCTCGCCGTACACCACGACGGCGATCTTGTCGGCCAGCCCGAACACCACGCCCATGTCGTGCTCCACGGTCAGCAGGGTCTTGCCGGTCGTCACTTCCTTGATCAGGTCGATGAAGCGCCGGGTCTCGGCGCGGCTCATGCCCGCGGTGGGCTCGTCCAGCAGGATCACGTTGGCGCCGCCGGCGATCGTGATGCCCACCTCCAGCGCGCGCTGCTCCGCGTAGGTGAGGTTGATCGCCAGCACGTCGCGCTTCTTGTGCAGGCGGATCATCTCCAGCAGCTGCTCGGCGCGCTCGTTGGCGTCGTCCAGGTCGGCCAGGAACTTCAGGAACGTGTACTTGTAGCCCAGGCTCCACAGCACGCCGCAGCGCAGGTTCTCGAACACCGACAGCTTGGGGAAGATGTTGGTGATCTGGAAGCTGCGCGAAAGCCCCAGGCGGTTGATCTCGAAGGGCTTCCTGCCTTCGATGCGGTGGCCATTGAGCAGCACCTGCCCGCTGCTGGGCGCGAAGCGGCCGGAGATCAGGTTGAACAGCGTCGACTTGCCGGCGCCGTTGGGGCCGATCACGGCCACGCGCTCGCCCTGCTCCACCCGCAGGCTGCAGCCGCGGATGATCTCGGTCTTGCCGAAGCTCTTGCGGACGTCCTTGAGTTCCAGTGCGACGTTGCCGCTCACAAGGCTTCCCTTCTCTTGACTTCCTTCTCGATGAACTCCTGGATCTCGCCCCATTGCCGCACGTAGTGCCGGCGCACCAGCTCGAACATCGCCACCCCGGTGAGCATCACGAACAGCGCGCCGAACCAGCTGTCGGCGCCCTTGGCGTCGAGGGTGGCGCCCAGGAACTCCAGCCTGGGCCCGAGCGCCGCATTGAGCTGCAGGTGGTAGACCATCTCGATCATGGCCGCGGCGCCGAACAGCGCCACCAGGGCCGTGAAGGCCAGCGCCAGGTAGCTCACCCACAGCTCCTTCAGCCGCCCGAAGGCGGCCACCCGCACGTTCATCATGATCAGGCTGGCGATGCCGCCCGGCGCGTACATCACCATGAACAGGAACACGAGGCCCAGGTACAGCAGCCAGGCCTTGGTCAGCTCCGACAGCAGCACGCCGGCCAGCACCAGCAGCACGCCGCCGATGATCGGGCCGAAGAAGAAGGTGGCGCCGCCCAGGAAGGTGAAGAGCAGGTAGGCGCCGGAACGCGGCGCGCTCACCACCTCGGAAGTGACGATCTCGAAGTTCAGGGCCGCGAGGCCGCCGGAGATGCCGGCGAAGAAGGCCGAGAGCATGAAGGCGAAGTAGCGCACCTTCTGCGTGTCGTAGCCGACGAACTCCACCCGCTCGGGGTTGTCGCGCACGGCGTTGAGCATGCGCCCGAGCGGCGTGCGCGTGAAGGCGTACATGGCCGCCGTGCAGACGAAGGTGTACAGCGCGATCAGGTAATACAGCTGGATCTGCGGACCGAACGTGATGCCGAACGGCTTGCCCCCCGCCACCCGGTTGCTGGAGATGCCGCCCTCGCCGCCGAAGAACTCGGGGAACATCAGCGCCGAGGCCCACACCAGCTCGCCGATGCCCAGCGTGATCATGGCGAACGGCGTCGCCGCCTTCTTGGTGGTGACGTACCCGAACAGCACGGCGAACAGCAGCGACGCCAGCCCGCCCGCCACCGGCACCAGGCTCACGGGGATGGGCCAGCCGCCCTTGGCAACGAGGTTGAGCGTGTGGATGGCGAGGAAGGCGCCCATGCCCGAATAGGCGGCATGGCCGAAGCTGAGCATGCCGCCCTGCCCCAGCAGCATGTTGTACGAAAGGCAGACGATGATCGCGATGCCCATCTGCGACAGCATCGTGTGCGCGAGGCTGCTGGTGAACACCAGCGGGGCGACCAGCAGCAGCAGCGCGTAGCTGCCCCAGATCACCCAGCGCGCCACGTTGTAGGGCTTGAACTCGTAGTAGTCCTTGCGGGTCATGTTCAGCCCTCCCGCGTACCGAGCAGGCCCTTGGGCCGGAAGATGAGGATCAGCACCAGGAACACGTAGGGCAGGATCGGCGCGATCTGCGAGATCTTCAGCTTCCACAGCGCGTAGCCGAAAGTCTGCGGCGTGACCGTCCAGCCCACCGTCTGCAGCGCGCCCATCAGCGAGGCGTCGACGCCGACCGCGAAGGTCTGGATGACCCCGATCAGCAGCGAAGCGACGAAGGCGCCGGCCAGCGACCCCATGCCGCCCACCACCACCACCACGAAGATGACCGAGCCCACCGTGGCGGCCATGCCCGGCTCGGTGACGAAGGCATTGCCGCCGATCACGCCGGCCAGCCCCGCCAGCGCGGCGCCGCCGCCGAACACCAGCATGAACACGCGCGGCACGTTGTGCCCGAGCGCCTCCACCGTGTCGGCGTGCGTCAGCGCCGCCTGGATCACCAGCCCGATGCGCGTGCGCGTGAGCAGCAGCCAGATCGCCACCAGCATCAGCACCGCCACCAGCATCATGAAGCCGCGGTACAGCGGGAACTGGGTGCCGTAGAGGGTGAAGAGCGGCCCCGACAGCAGCGGCGGCACGCGGTAGTCCACCGAGCCCGTGCCCCACACCAGCTGCACCATCTCCAGCACGATGAAGGACAGGCCGAAGGTGATCAGCAGTTCGGGCACGTGCCCGTACTTGTGCACCCGCCGCAGGGCGTGCTTCTCGAACAGCGCCCCGAGCACGCCGACGATCAGCGGCGCCACCAGCAGCGCCGGGAAGTAGCCCAGGAACTGCGTGGCGCTGTAGGCGAAATAGGCACCCAGCATGTAGAAGCTGGCATGGGCGAAGTTCAGGACGCCCATCATGCTGAAGATCAGCGTGAGCCCGGAGCTGAGCATGAACAGCAGCAGCCCGTAGCTGACGCCGTTCAGCAGCGAGATGGTGAAGAACTCCATTCGCGCGGATTTCCTGGTCTCGTTGTCGTGGCCGCATTCTGCCGGGTGCGGCACCCAGAAAAAAGCCGGGACGCCTTTTCGTCCCGGCTCGCTCTGCCCGCGCGGGTCAGCCCGCCGACGGCCGCTTCATCTGGCAGCTGGTGGGCGTGGACGAGACGTACGGGTCCATCTGCTTGATCGGCACGAAGGTGTAGCCCGTGTTCTCCACGCTGTACTCGCCCTTCTTCGCCTTCTGCCACTTGGTGATGAACATGGACTGCTGCAGCTGGTGGTCGGACGCGCGCATGGTCACGTCGCCGGCGAAGCTCTTGACCGCCAGGCCCTCCATGGCCCGCGCCACTTTCACCGGGTTGGTGGACTGCGCCTTGGCCATCGCCGCCGACAGCAGGTTGATGCCGTTGTAGGTGGCGTAGGTGTAGTAGTCGTCCTTGAACTTCTTGTTGAATTCCTGCGCCATCTGGCCCAGCTCGCCGGTGTGGTTGGCGTGCCCGTAGGCCACCACGTAGACCTCGCTGTCGCCGCCGGCGGCCAGCGCGGTCGGCGTGCCGGTCACGGTGGCGTAGTAGGTGTACATCGGGATCTTCAGGCCGGCGTCGTTCAGGGCCTTGACCAGCAGCGTCAGGTCCTGGCCCCAGTTGCCGGTGACGATGGTGTCGGCGCCAGACTGCTTGATCTTGGCCACGTAGGGCGAGAAGTCCTTGACCTGCCCGATCGGGTGCAGGTCCTCGCCGACGATCTTCACGTCCGGGCGCTTGCGGGCGATGGCGTCCTTGAAGAACTTGGCGACCTGCTGGCCGTGCGAGTAGTTCTGGTTCAGCAGGAAGACGTTCCTGACCTTGGGCTGGTCCTTCATGAAGGAGGTCAGCGCCTCCATCTTCATGGAGGTGTCGGCGTCGAGGCGGAAGTGCCAGTAGTCGCACTTCTCGTTGGTCATCGCCGGGTCGACCGCGGCGTAATTGAGGTAGACGACTTCCTTGCCCGGGTTGCGCTCGTTGTGCTTGGCGACGGCGTCGAGGATGGCGAGGCCGGCGCCGGAGCCGTTGCCCTGCACCACGTAGCGGAAGCCCTGGTCGACGGCCGCCTTCAGCGTGTTGAGGCTTTCCTGCGGCGAGCCCTTGTTGTCGAAGCCGACGACCTCGAACTTGACGCCGGCGGGGCTCTTCGCCGAGAGCTTTTCGGCGGCGAACTGCCAGCTCTTGAGCTGGTTCTGGCCTACGTTGGCGAACGGGCCCGACAGCGGATCCATGAACGCGATGCGCACGGTCTCGCCCTTCTGCGCGAACGCGGCGCCCGCGGCCAGCGCGATGGCGGTGGCGGCGATGGCCCGGAACGTGTACTTCATGCCTGCTCCTTTGGTGTGCAACAACCTTGGGAGGGTACATTTCCCGGCCGCCGGCAACGGTCAGGGAATGCCCGTAAAGGGCAGGCTTGAATGGCGTTGCGGTGACAGAGTTCGCTTGACGGAGTCGCGTGAGCGACTCCCGCACGCAGCGCCCCCCACCCCGGCCCTCCCCCGCAGGGGGAGGGAGGAAGACCAATCAGGCCGTGGGCAGCTGGTAGTCCTTCAGCTGCTCGCGCAGGCGCGTCTTCAGCATCTTGCCGGTGGCCCCGAGCGGGATGGCGTCGACGAACACGATGTCGTCGGGCACCTGCCACTTGGCGATCTTTCCCTCGTAGAACTTCAGCAGCTCCTCGCGCGTCACCTCGGCGCCGGGCTTCTTCACCACCGCGACGATCGGGCGCTCGTCCCACTTCGGGTGGCGCATGCCCACGCAGGCGGCCATCTGCACCGCCGGGTGCGCCATCGCGATGTTCTCGATGTCGATCGAGCTGATCCACTCGCCGCCGGACTTGATCACGTCCTTGCTGCGGTCGGTGATCTGCATGTAGCCGTCGGCGTCGATGGTGGCCACGTCGCCGGTGGGGAACCAGCCGTCCACCAGCGGGTCGCCGCCCTCGCCCTTGAAGTACTCGCGCACGACCCACGGCCCCTTCACGTACAGGTCGCCGAAGGTCTTGCCGTCCCAGGGCAGATCCTCGCCCTTGTCGCCCACGATCTTCATGTCGACGCCGTAGATCGCCCGGCCCTGCTTCAGCCGGATCTTCATCTGCTCCTCGGGCGACTGCGCCAGGTGCTTGTTCTTCAGCGTGCACAGCGTGCCGAGCGGGCTCATCTCCGTCATGCCCCAGGCATGCAGCACCTCCACGCCGTAGTCCTCGCGGAACGCGTGGATCATGGCGGGCGGGCAGGCCGAGCCGCCGATCACCGTGCGCTTGAGCGACGAGAAGCGCAGGCCACCGGGCTTCAGGTGGCCCAGGAGCATCTGCCACACCGTGGGCACGCCGGCGGCATAGGTCACCTGCTCCGCCTCGATCAGCTCGTACACCGACTTGCCGTCCAGCGCCGGGCCGGGGAACACCACCTTGCAGCCGGTGAGGGCCGCCGAATACGGGATGCCCCAGGCGTTGACGTGGAACATGGGCACCACCGGCAGCACCGAATCGCGCGCCGACAGCCCCATCACGTCCGGCAGCGCCGCCGCGTAGGCGTGCAGGATGGTGGAGCGGTGGGAGTACAGGGCGGCCTTGGGATTGCCCGTGGTGCCGCTCGTGTAGCACATGCTGGAAGCCGAGTTCTCGTCGAACGTGGGCCACTCGTACTGCGGCGGCTGGGCGCCGATCCAGGCCTCGTAGCTCACGAGGTCGGGGATGCCGCTGTCGGCCGGCAGCTTGTCGGCGTCGCACAGGGCCACGTACTGCCTGATGGTGGAGCACTTCGCGTGGATCGCCTGCACCAGCGGCAGGAAGGTCAGGTCGAAGCACAGCACCTGGTCTTCGGCGTGGTTGGCGATCCAGGCGATCTGCTCCGGGTGCAGGCGCGGGTTGATGGTGTGCAGCACGCGGCCCGAGCCGCTGACGCCGAAGTACAGCTCCAGGTGGCGATAGCCGTTCCAGGCCAGCGTCGCCACGCGGTCGGAGAACGGCAGCTTCATCGCGTCGAGCGCATTGGCCACCTGGCGCGAGCGCCGGGCCACGTCGCGCCACTGGTAGCGGTGGATGTCGCCTTCCACCCGGCGCGACACGATCTCGCCGTCGCCGTGGTGGCGCTCGGCATTCACGATCAGCCCCGAAATCAGCAGGGGGCGGTTCTGCATCAATCCCAGCATGCATCTCTCCTCGGTATTTCTTCCGAGGCCGCATGCTACCCGCAGCGCGGCGGGCGCCGTGTCGCGTCAGGGGCGGGGAAAACGCTTAGTTGGGCGCGTGCGGCTGGAAGTACAGCGTCACCGCGGCGCCTTCGCCGAGGGTGGAGCTCACCTCGATGGAGCCGTTGATGGTCTGCATCACGCGCTGGCAGAACATCAGGCCCATGCCGCTGCCGCCGGTGGCGCCGCGGGTGGTGACCGGTTCGCGCGTGAGCTTGGCGAGCACTTCCGGGGCAATGCCGGGGCCGTTGTCGCGCACCCGGATCCAGCAGCGCTTGCCCGCCGGCGCCGTGCTGTCGCAATCCACCTCCAGCCAGAGATGGCGGTCCTCGCGGCCGCGCAAGGCGATCAGCGCGTTCTTGGTCAGCGTGCACAGCACGAGGTACAGCAGGTCGCGCCGGCCCGGCAGGCGGAAGTCGTGCCGCACGTCCATGGTGACGGTGCCGCGCTCGTTCTCCTCGAAGGGGAACTCGTCGAGCAGCGCCTCGGCCAGGCTGCTGGCGCTGACGGACTGGGGCGTCGCGTCGGGGTAGGCGTCGCGCGCGGACTGCACGAAGGTCGACACCAGCGACTGGCAATAGAGGGCCCGCCGCTCGGCCCGCTCCAGCGCGGTCACGAGCTCGCCCGGATGGTCTTCCGAGAAGCGGGCGACCCCCGGTTCGCTGCCCTCTTCCGCCGGGATGTGGCGCGCCGCCACCGAGGTGACGTAGCCGCGCACGGTGGCCAGCGGCGTGTTCAGTTCATGGGCCAGGAAGCCGAGCGCCTCGCGCAGGGCCGCCACCCGCCCCTCGTTGACGACGCGCTCCAGCGCCTGGGTGCGATAGAGCTGCAGCGCCTCGCGCAGGGCTTCGCGGGTGGCCTCGCCGTCCAGGGGCTTTTCCAGGATGCGCAGCACCTTGCCCTGGTTGACGGCGGCGATCGCCACGTCCTTCTCGGCATAGGCGGTGGCCAGCAGGCGGATCACGTGGCGGTAGTCGCGCTGCACGGCCCGCAGCAGCTTCATGCCGTCGCGCTCGGGCATCCGGTAGTCGGTGACCAGGACCCCGAATTCCTGGCTGCGTTCGCGCAGGATGTTCAGGGCCTCGTCCGCCCCGCCGGCGACCTGGACCCGGAACTCGTCGCCGAACTCGCGGGCGAACCACTTGCGCGAGGTGGGTTCGTCGTCGACGAACAGCACCGCCGGCGCCTCGCCGGCGAAATCGGGAACCTGCATACGATCCTCGGGGGCGCGCGGGGCGCGCGTCTTCATGCGGCGCCGGAGTGCGCCTGCCCGGTAGAGTATGCCTTGAGCGCTTCCTCCGTGCGCGCCGCCAGCTGCTGCAGCTGCGGCAGCCAGTCGGGCGCGGCGGGCCACTGGCCGTGTTCCAGCAGCGGCACGTAGAGCTTGCGCACCTGCTGGTAGAAGGCCTGCGCGCCGGCCTCGCCGCTCATCCCGAGCAGCGAATGCAGCGCGGCCTGGGTGCCTTGCAGGTCGGACCTGGCGGCGGCCTCCTGCAGGTTGGCGAGCAGGCGGCGCAGTTCCGGCAGGTAGTCGTGGATGACTTCTTCCAGCATGCCCACGCGCTGGTAGCTTTGCAGCCGCTGCACGTTCAGCAGCGCTTCGGGGACGACGGAGGTGACCAGGGCGGGCGCGGGCGGCTGGATGCGTGGCGCCCGCGCGGCGCCGCCCGTGATGAAGCGGGTGAGGGTTTCGTACAGCAGGGTCGTCTCCAGGGGCTCGGCAAGCAAGCCGTCGATGCCGGCGGCCGCGGCCGCTTCGGCGCATGCATTCGGATTCGCGGCCAGCCCCAGCAGGGGGATGGCCGCCCAGGCGTCGCCGCCAGCGCGGATGGCGCGGGCGCATGCCAGGGCGTCGGGCGCGGCCAGCGCCAGCACGAGGGCGTCCACCCGGCCGACGGCGCGCAGCTGCTCGGGCAGCGGGGCCCCGGGGCGGGCATGGAGCACCTCGGCGCCCGCGTGGCGCAGCGGTTCTGCCAGCGAGGCGGCGCAGGCGGCGAGCAGGATGCGGCGGCCGGCGAGCGGCGCAGGCACGTCGCTCGACGTGCCGGTGGGTTGGTTCATGAGTTGCTGGAGGACGGTGCGAAGGGGACGGTGCGTCCCGCGCCTGCCGATCCATTGGGCCAGCCCCGACTTTAGCGCCTGCGCGCCCATCACCCGCCTCGCAAGGGGATGCGGCGTGCGGCCCGGACGGGACCGGGGGGGCGCCTTCGGCGCAGCCCCGAAACTTGTCTCATTCTGCTGACCCTCCCTCTTCTGCGGCTCCTGAGGAGCTCGTCCAGATCATTCTCTCCGAGTGGCAGGCCGGTTGCGCTAAGCCTTTCCCCTAGACCCCATGGGCGATGGCGCAGGAAGGAGAATGGCGCCATGAAAGACGATTTCCCGATCCGCAAGAGCGAGGCCGAATGGCAGGCGATCCTGGCGGGCAAGGGCGCCGAGCCCGGCGCCTTCCAGGTGACGCGCCACGCGGCCACCGAGCAACCCTTCACCGGCAAGTACGAGCGGGTCTGGGCCGACGGCAGCTACCACTGCATCTGCTGCGGCGCCAGGCTGTTCGACGCCGGCACCAAGTTCGATGCCGGCTGCGGCTGGCCCAGTTTTTCGCAGGCGGTTCCGGGGGCGATCAAGGAAATCCGGGATATGAGCCACGGGATGGTCCGCACCGAGACCGTGTGTGCACAATGTGGGGCCCACCTCGGACACGTGTTCCCGGACGGCCCCGCCCCCACCCGCCTGCGCTATTGCATGAACTCCGCCTCGCTGGAATTCCAGCCGCAAGAGAAGAAAGCCTGAATGAAACTGTTTCTCGACTTCTTCCCGATCGTCCTGTTCTTCGCGGCTTTCAAGCTGTGGGGGATCTACGTGGCCACGGGCGTCGCCATCGCCGCCACCATCGCGCAGATCGCCTGGCTGAAGTACTCGCACGGCAAGGTCGAACCGATGCAGTGGCTCAGCCTGGGCATCATCGTGCTGTTCGGCGGCGCGACCATCCTGGCCCACGACGATACCTTCATCAAGTGGAAGCCCACCGTCCTCTACTGGCTGATGGGCGGCACGCTGGCGGCGGGCATGCTGTTCTTCCGCAAGAACCTGCTGAAGTCGCTGATGTCGGCGCAGCTCGAACTGCCGGAGTCCGCCTGGCGCGGCATGAACTGGAGCTGGGTCGCCTTCTTCGCCGTGATGGGCATGCTGAACCTCTGGGTGGCCTACCACTTCGACACCAACGCCTGGGTCAACTTCAAGCTGTTCGGCGGCCTGGGGCTGATGGCGCTGTTCGTGATCGGGCAGGCGCTGTATCTCAGCCGCCACATGAAGGACGGCAAGCAGGCCGAAGCCGGAGCGCGCGACTCGTGAATTCCGTCGGCACCGGCATCACCGCGCAGGCCCTGCAAGCGCGTCTGAGGGAACAATTGGCGGCCGAGCCCGTCGAAGTGCTGGACGAGAGCGTGGCGCACCTGGGGCATGCGGGCCAGGACGGAACCGGGGTCGGAACCCATTTCCGGGTGCGCATCGCCTCGCCGATGTTCGCCGGCAGGACCAAGGTGGCGTGCCATCGCCTTGTGTATGATGCCCTGCGCGACTATATAGACCGCGACCGGGGCATCCACGCACTGGCCATCGAACTGCTCTGAAACCGATCTCGCTCCCGAGGGAATCTCCATGAAGAAAGTGCTCCTGACCGCGGTCGCCGCGGCCACCATCGGCATCGCCCTGCCCGTCGCCGCGCAGAACGTCGCCATCGTCAACGGCAAGCCGGTTCCGAAGGAGCGGGTCGAGATGCTGCAGCAGCAGCTGGCCAAGTCCGGCCGCCAGGTCAGCCCCGAGATGCAGGGCCAGCTGAAGGACGAGGTCATCACCCGCGAGATCTTCATGCAGGAAGCGCAGAAGCGCGGCCTGGACGCCAGCGACGACTACAAGGCGCAGATGGAGCTGGCCCGCCAGACCATCCTGATCCGCGAGCTGTTCGCCGACTACCAGAAGAAGAACCCGGTGACGGACGCCGAGGTGAAGGCCGAATACGACAAGTTCGCGGCGGCCAACGGCGGCAAGGAATACAAGGCCCGCCACATCCTGGTGGAGAAGGAAGACGACGCCAAGAAGATCGTCGCCGACCTGAAGAAGGGCGCGAAGTTCGAGGAGCTGGCCAAGAAGCTGTCCAAGGATCCGGGCTCCGGCCAGAACGGCGGCGACCTGGACTGGGCCAACCCCGCCAGCTACGTGCCGGAGTTCGCCCAGGCGATGATCAAGCTGAAGAAGGGCGAGCTGACCCCGGCGCCGGTGAAGTCCCAGTTCGGCTGGCACGTGATCCGCGTCGACGACATCCGCGACGCGCAGCTGCCCAAGTTCGACGAAGTGAAGCCGCAGATCGCGCAGCAGCTGCAGCAGCAGAAGCTGGCGCAGTTCCAGGAGAGCCTGCGCAAGGCCGCCAAGGTCGAATGAGCGGTGCCCCCGCGTCGGCGGGGTCCCGGCGAGAGGCGGCCCTTGCGGCCGCCTTTTCGTTGCCGGCGCTGGATTCCCGCCGGTGCGCGTGAGGGCTGGATCACGGCCGCACGGCCATCCCCACGAGCATCAGAGCGCCGATCAGCACCGGCTGGTGCACCATGTACCAGCTGAGGCTCCAGCGGCCCATCCAGGCCAGCGGCGCGAAGGCGCGCGGAACCGGACCGCGCACGAAATCGCCCCGGTGCCGCAGCAGCCACTGGCCCGCGGCCATGCCCCACCACATCACCCCCAGCCAGGGCAGCACCGGCACGTAGTCCTGCGTCACCGGCTTCATCGACACGAAGCCGATCCAGTTCAACCAGCGCTCGTTCAGCACGTGCAGGTCGCCGAGGGCGACGTGCACCGGCAGGGCCGCCAGCGGCAGCAGGATCGCCAGCAGGCCCGCGGGCCACAGCCAGCGCCCCCAGCCGGCCGTGAGCCGCACGATCACCAGCATCACCGCGATCCCGTGCAGCACGCCGAAGTAGATGAAGCTTTGCGGGAACATGAACCACGAGCCCGCCGTCACCAGCAGCGCGCAGCCGGCGATCTGCGCCCAGCGGCGCCAGAAGCGCGGCCAGCCCTGGCCCTGCACCCACGCGACGGCCTGCCCGAGGCCGGCGCAGAACAGGAACAGGCTCACGATGGCGCTGCGCTGCCGGGTCCAGAACGGGTCGTACAGGAAGTTCTCGCGGATCCAGCCGAAGTGGTTCAGGTCGAAGAAGAAATGGAACGCGGTCATCCAGACGATGGCGGCGCCGCGCAGGGCGTCGATGCGGTCGAAGCGTTGGCGGTGGCGGGCGGCATTCACGCGAGCGAGTGTAGTGGCGCGCCCGATTGACGCCCCCCGCCGGCGCCGTTCCAATCCCCCGATGCCCGCCACCCCGGTTGGCATGCCAACAAGAAGGAGATCGCCATGACGAGTTTCCGCCCCCTGCTCTGCATTGCTGCCCTGTGCGCCCTGGCCGGTTGCAGCACCCCCATGACCCCGATGATGTCCGCCCTGCAGCCCGCCCCCGCGCTGCAGGCCCTGCCGGGCGACGCGCCGCGCATGGCCGGCAAGACCGAGGTGCTGTGGCTCGGGCAGGCCGCCACCCGCATCACCACCCCCGGCGGCAAGGTGATCGTGATCGACCCCTGGCTCAAGACCAACCCGAAGACGCCGCCCCAGTGGAAGAACCTCGCCGCCCTCGGCAAGGTGGACCTGATCCTCGTGACGCACGCGCACTTCGACCACTTCGCCGACGCCCCCGAGCTGGCGAAGATGCACAACGCGCCCATGTACGGCCCGGCCGGCATGAACCAGACCGTCGCCACCTACGGCATCCTGCCGGCCGCCCTGGCGCCGCGCTTCGGCAAGGGCGGCACCATCCTGCCCTGGGGCCCCAGCGGCCCCAAGATCACGGCGGTGCACGCCGAGCACTCCTCCGAGCTGGGGTGGAAGGACGCCGCCGGCCACGACGTCGTGCTGCCCGGCGGCGAGCCGGTGGGCTACATCATCGAGATGGAGAACGGCTTCAAGGTCTGGCACATGGGCGACACCGGCGTGTTCGGCGACATGCGCCTGATCGGCGAGATGTACCGGCCCGACGTGGTGCTGATGCCGATCGGCAACCACTTCGTGATGAGCCCGCAGGATGCCGCCATGGCCGTGCGCGACATGATCCGCCCGCGCTACGCGATCCCGATCCACTACGGCACCACGCCGCAGCTGCGCGGCACGCCGGCCGAACTGCTGTCCGCCATGGGCAATGCGGCGGTGCCGCGCATCCTGGTGCCGGAGCCGGGCCAGAAGTACGATTTCTGACGGCCACGCACCCCACTTCCGTGCGGCGCTGGCGCGCCGCCCACTTCACGAGGTCCCCATGTCCCGATTGCTTGTCCGCACCCGTTTCCTGCACCGTACCGGCCTGGCCGTGCTGCTCGCCGCCGCCGCGCTGGCCGCCCGCGCCGAGTACCCGGACAAGCCGATCGCCATGATGCTGTCCTTCCCGCCGGCCGGCGCCACCGACATCCTGGCGCGCGCCATCGGCCAGAAGATGGGCGAGGCGCTGCACCAGTCGGTGGTGATCGAGAACCGGCCCGGCGCCGGCGGCAACATCGGCCTGGTGGCGGCCGCCCGGGCGGCGCCGGACGGCTACACCACCTACATGGCGGCGGTCACCAATGCGGCCATCGCCGCGGCCGCCTACCCGCCGCAGGCCGCGCACCTGCAGAAGGACTTCGTTGCGGTGGCCGGCGTGGCCATCGTGCCGCACATGCTGGTGGTGCCCGCCTCGCTGCCGGTGAAGGACGTGACGCAGCTCGTCGCCCTGCTGAAGACCCAGGCCGGCAAGCACAACTTCGCCTCGCAAGGGGCGGGCACGCTGTCGCACCTGGAGTCCGAGGTCTTCAAGGCCACCACCGGCGTGCAGGTGACGCACATCCCCTACAAGGGCAGCTCGCAGGCCCTGCCGGACCTCATGGCCGGCAGCTCCAGCATGATGTTCGACAGCATCCCGGCCTCGATGCCGCACGTGAAGGCCGGCAAGCTGCGCATCCTGGCGGTGGCCTCGAGCAAGCGCCTGGGCCTGCTGCCGGAGGTGCCGACCATCGCCGAGGCGGGGGTGAACTTCTCGGCCGACAACCACTTCGCGCTGATGGTGCCCAAGGGCACGCCGCCGCAGGCGATCGCCGTGCTGGACCGCGCGGTGCGCGCCGCCGTCGAATCCACCGAGCTGAAGCAGCGCCTGCTGGAACAAGGCGTGGAGCTGCGCTACACCCCGGGCCCGGCATTCGCGAAGGTCATCGACGAGGAGTTCGGCACCTGGGGCAAGGTGGTGCAGCAGGCCAAGGTGCGGCTGCAATGACGCAGCCCGTCGAGGCAGGCCCAGGCTTCTGGGACTTCCCCTATCCCTCGCAGCGCATGCCGCTGCTGGCGCGCAACGTCGTCAGCACCTCGCAGCCGCTCGCCGCCGCCGCCGGAGCGCTGATGCTGGCGCGCGGCGGCAACGCCGTCGACGCGGCGCTGGCCACGGCCATCACGCTGACGGTGGTCGAGCCCTGCATGAACGGCATCGGCGGCGATGCCTTCGCGCTGGTGTGGGACGGCCAGCGCCTGCACGGCCTCAACGCCAGCGGGCGCGCGCCGCGGCGCTGGACGCGCGAGCACTTCGCGCAGTACGACGCGGTTCCCTACCGCGGCTGGGACTCGGTGACGGTGCCCGGCACCGTTTCGGCCTGGCGCATGCTGTCGCAGCGTTTCGGCACCCTGCCCTTCGCGGAGCTGTTCGAGCCGGCCCTGCGGCATGCGCGCGAAGGCTATCTCGTCTCGCCCACCGTGCGCCGCCAGTGGCAGGCGCAGGTGGCCGAACTGCTGCCGCAGCCGGGCTTCCGCGAGGCCTTCGCACCGCGCGGCGAGGCGCCCGGCATCGGCGAGCCGTGGATCTGCCCGGGCCAGGCGGCCACGCTGCAGAAGATCGCCGAGTCGAACGGCGAGGACTTCTACCGCGGCAGCCTGGCCAAGGCCATCGCGGAGCACGCACGCCGCACCGGCGGCCTGCTCGACGAACAGGACCTCGCCGAGCACGAGGCCGACTGGGTGCAGCCGATCTCGATGGCCTACCGCGGCCTCGAACTGCACGAGATCGGCCCCAGCGGCCAGGGCATAGGCGCGCTGATGGCGCTGGGCATGCTGTCGCACTTCGACCTGAAGGCAGCGGGGGCGGACAGCGCGCTGTGGCACCACCTGCAGATCGAGGCGATGAAGCTCGCCTTCGCGGACCTCCATCGCTACGTGGCCGATCCGCAGGCGATGCGCGAGGTGGGTGTGCAGCAGCTGCTCGATGCAGACTACCTGGCGCAAAGGGCGAAACTGATAGCCCCGGACCGGGCTGCGCCCGCGCGCCCGGGCGCTCCCGGCAGCGGCGGCACCGTGTACCTCACGGCGGCGGACCAGCAAGGGATGATGGTCTCCTTCATCCAGTCCAACTTCAAGGGCTTCGGCTCCGGCGTGGTGGTGCCCGAAACCGGCATCGCCCTGCACAACCGCGGCTGGGGCTTCACGCTGGAGCGCGGCCACCCGAACGAGGTGGCCCCGCGCAAGCGCCCCTTCCACACCATCATTCCGGGCTTCTTGATGCAGGACGGCCGGCCGCTGGCCAGCTTCGGCCTGATGGGCGGCTCGATGCAGGCGCAGGGCCACGTGCAGATGGCCGTGCGCATCGCCGACCAGGGCCTCAACCCGCAGGCCGCCAGCGATGCGCCGCGCTGGCGCGTGCTGGACGACAACAGCGGCCTCGCCGTGGAATGGAACTTCCCGCCGCAAGCCATCGAAGGCCTGCGCGCGCGCGGCCACGTGGTGAAGGTGGCGCCGCGCTTCGACACCGAGTTCGGCTGCGCGCAGCTCGCGCTGAAGACGCAGCACGGCTACATCGCCGCCTCGGACCACCGCAAGGACGGCTACCCGGTGGGGTTCTGATGCGAGCGCGGCTTGCTTCGGCACCCCTGCCCGCCTGCGTCCTGCCCGGGTGCCTCCTGTTCGCGTGCCTGCTGCTCGCGGGCTGCGCGAGCCCCAGGGAGCCGGTGGGCGACAACCGCTGCCAGCCGCGGCCCGACGGGGCGCAGTGCATCACCCAGCCGCCGCGGCCGCTGGGCCTGCTGGCCGAGAACACGCCGGTCACCGTGCGGGTGGACGCGCGCTGCGAATGGAATCCCACCGGCGTGATCCTGCAGCGCGGCGAGCGCTACCGCATCGCCGTCACCCGGGTGCTGGAGCAATGGGGCGGCGGCCCGCGCTTCCTGTCCGAAGGCGGCCGCTACACGCAGCGCTGGGCGCGCGCCAGCGAGCTGCCGCTGCATGCCCTGGTCGCCGCGCAGGGGCGCGAGGAGAAGACCTTCTTCGCCGTCGGAGCGCAGGCGAGCTTCACGGCCGCGAGCGGGGAGGAACTGCTGTTCTTCTCCAACACCTGGCCCGGCTACTACGACGGCAACCGCGGCTGCGTCGAAGTCGAGATCCAGCGGCTCGGCCGCTGAGCGGCGGGTCCGTCGCGCGGCGCCTGCGCCGATAGAATTCCGGCCTCCCATGTCCCTCCTGAACCACCAGCTGGAACTCCTGGCTCCCGCGCGCGACGCCGAGATCGGCATCGAGGCGATCAACCACGGCGCCGACGCCGTCTACATCGGCGGCCCGGAGTTCGGCGCCCGCGCGTCGGCCGGCAACCCGGTGCAGGAGATCGAGCGGCTCGCGAAGCACGCGCACCGCTTCGGCGCCCGCATCTTCGTCACCCACAACACGATCCTGCGCGACGACGAACTGGAGGCGGCGCGCCAGATGGCCTGGGACGTGTACCGCGCCGGCGCCGACGTGCTGATCGTGCAGGACATGGGGCTGCTGGAGCTCGACCTGCCGCCGATCCAGCTGCACGCGAGCACGCAGACCGACATCCGCACCGTGGCAAAGGCGAAGTTCCTGCAGGACGCCGGCTTCTCGCAGATCGTGCTGGCGCGCGAGCTGGCGCTGCAGCAGATCCGCGAGATCCACGACGCACTCGACGCGCAGCGCTGCAAGCTGGAGTTCTTCATCCACGGCGCGCTGTGCGTGGCGTACTCCGGCCAGTGCTACATCAGCCACGCGCACACCGGCCGCAGCGCCAACCGCGGCGACTGCTCGCAGGCCTGCCGCCTGCCCTACCACGTGGTGGACAGCCAGGGCCGCTTCGTCGCCCACGACAAGCACGTGCTGTCGATGAAGGACAACAACCAGAGCGCCAACCTCGCCGCGCTGGTGGAGGCCGGCGTGCGCAGCTTCAAGATCGAGGGCCGCTACAAGGACATGGGCTATGTCAAGAACATCACGGCCCATTACCGCAGGCTGTTCGACGAACTGATCGAGGCGCGCGAATCGTCCGGTTTCCCGCTGGCGCGGGCGTCGAGCGGCCGCACCACCTTCACCTTCACGCCCGACCCCGACCAGAACTTCAACCGCGAGTTCACCGACTACTTCGTCAACGGCCGGCAGGACGACATCGCGGCGCCGGACTCGCCCAAGAACCCGGGCCGCCCGATCGGCTGGGTGAGCAAGGTGGGCGCGGACTGGATCGAGCTCGAACTCGACGACCCGCAAGCCACGCTGCACAACGGCGACGGCCTGTGCTACTTCGACCTGCAGCAGGCCCTGGTCGGCGTCGCCATCAACCGGGCCGAGTCTCTGGACTTGCTCCCTCCCCCTCTGGGGGAGGGCGGGGGTGGGGGCGCTCGGAGCACCCGCTGGCGCGTCTACCCCAAGGACCCTGTCGCCGGCATGCGCGACCTGCGCAAAGGCACCCGCCTCAACCGCAACCGCGACATGGACTGGGTCCGCACGCTGGAAAAGAAGTCCAGCGAGCGCCGCATCGGCCTCTGGGCGGCTTTCACCGAAACGGGCGCCGGCTTCGCGCTGCGCCTCACCGATGAAGACGGCTTCGTCGGCGAGTCCACCGCCGCCTTCGCCAGGCAACCCGCGCGCGACGCCACCAGGGCGCTCGAGGCGCTGCGCGAGCACCTCGGCCGCTTCGGCAACACGATCTTCGAGCCCATCGACCTGCAGGTGAACCTCGTCCAGCCCTGGTTCGTGCCGCCCTCGCTCGTCAACACCTTGCGGCGCGATGCCGTCGCCGCGCTGGAAGCGGCACGCGCCGCCGGCTACCGGCGCCCGGCGCGCGGCACGCCCGTGGAGCCGCCGGTGCCCTACCCCGAGGACACCCTCAGCTACCTTGCCAACGTCTTCAACCAGAAGGCGCACGTCTTCTATGCGAAGCACGGCGTCAAGGTGATCGCCGCGGCCTACGAGTCGCACGAGGAGGAAGGCGAGGTCAGCCTGATGATCACCAAGCACTGCGTGCGCTGGTCCATGAGCCTGTGCCCCAAACAGGCCAAGGGCGTGGTGGGCGTCAAGGGCACGATCAAGGCCGAGCCGCTGCAGTTGATCAACGGCAGCGAGAAGCTCACGCTGCGCTTCGACTGCAAGCCCTGCGAGATGCACGTCGTCGGCCGGATCAAGAAGTCGGTGCTGCAGCAGCGCCCGAGCGAGGCGCAGCCCGTGCCGCTGAAGTTCTACCGCACCCGGCCCGTCCCGTCGCGGGCTTGAGGCCGGTCAAGCCCGACGTGCCGTGGACGCCGATACTGGGGCCGTGACCACAGGCAACTGGCATCTGCGCGAAGCAGCCGACGTGGCCCGCGCCCATGCGGTGGACACCGCGATCGGGCTGGACCTGGACGAGGTCCGCACGCGCGCCGCGCGCCACGGCCCCAACGAGCTGCCCACGGCGCCGCCGCGCAGCCTCGGCTCGCTCGTCGCGGAGCAGTTCCGCGACCTCATGATCCTGGTGCTGGTCGCCGCCGCCCTCGTCTCGGGCGTGCTCGGCGACTGGGTCGACACGCTGGTGATCGTGGTCATCATCGTGCTCAACGCGCTGATCGGGGTGGTGCAGGCCTGGCGCGCCGATCGCGCGCTCGCCGCGCTGCGCCGGCTGGCGGCGGCGCAGGCCGTGGTGCTGCGGGCCGGCCGCACGCACAAGGTGCCCGCGCACGAACTCGTCCCTGGCGACGTGGTCCTGCTGGAAGCCGGCAACCAGGTGCCCGCCGACCTGCGCCTGTTCGAGAGCGTGCAGTTGCGCGTGGACGAATCGGCCCTGACGGGCGAGTCGGTCACGGTGGCCAAGCAGACGGCCGTTCCGGCGGGCGAGGCGCAGTCGCTCGGCGACCGCCTCAACATGACATTCAGGGGCACCACGGCGACCCAGGGGCGCGGCCGCGGGCTCGTCGTCGCCACCGGGCGCTCCACCGAGCTGGGACGGATGGCGGGCCTGCTCGCCGAGGGCGGCTGGGAGCCCACCCCCCTGCAGCGGCGCCTGTCGGTGTTCGGCAAGCGGCTCGCGCTGGCGGTGCTGGCGATCTGCGCGGTGGTGTTCGCCGTCGGCCTGCTGCGCGGCGAACCGCCCCTGCTGATGCTGATGACGGCGGTGAGCCTGGCGGTCGCCGCCATCCCCGAGGCGCTGCCGGCCGTGGTGACGGTGCTGCTCGCCCTCGGCGCGCGCCGCATGGTGGCGGTGAACGCGCTGGTGCGCCGGCTCGCCTCGGTCGAGACGCTGGGCTCGGTCACCTGGGTCTGCTCGGACAAGACCGGCACGCTGACGCAAAACCGCATGCGCGGCGAGGCGCTGCTCGATGGCGCCGGGCGCCGCTGGGAGAGCGCTTCGGGTGTGCCGCCCGAAGCTTCCGAGCTGCTGCGTGCGGCGCTCCTGTGCAACGACGCGCAGCAGGCCGGCGACGGCGCCTGGGAAGGCGACCCGACCGAAACCGCGCTGGCCGAACTCGCCGTGCTGGCCGGCCTGGAGCCCGGGCCGGAGCGGGCGCAGGCGCCGCGCGTGGCCGAACGGCCTTTCGACTCCACGCTCAAGCGCATGTCGACCTACCACCGGGCGCGGCACGGCGTGACCGGCTACGCCAAGGGCGCGCCGGAGGTGCTGGTGCCCTTGTGCGACGCGGTCTGGCACGCCGACGGCGCACGGCCCATCGACCGCGCGGCGTGGCTGCGGCAGGCCGAGGCGATGGCGGCCGAAGGCCTGCGCGTGCTCGCCCTGGCGCGCCGCGCGCTCGCCGCGCCGCCCGGCCCCGAGCAGGCCAACACGCGCCCGGCAGGGGTGCAGTTGCTGGGCCTGGTGGGCCTGATCGACCCTCCGCGCTCCGAAGCCGGGGCCGCCGTGCGCGAATGCCGGCAGGCCGGCATCACCGTGGCCATGATCACCGGCGACCATCCGGCCACGGCGCGCGCGATCGCGCTGCGCCTGGGCATCGTGCAGGAGTCGCAGGCGAGCGTGCTCACCGGCGCCCAGCTCGCCGCCATGGACGATGCGGCGCTGGCCGCGCGCGTGCGCGAGGTGCGCGTCTACGCCCGGGTCGACCCGCTGCAGAAGATCCGCATCGTGCAGGCGCTGCAGGCCCACGGCGAGCTGGTGGCCATGACCGGCGACGGCGTCAACGACGCGCCGGCGCTGCAGTGCGCCGACATCGGCGTGGCCATGGGCCGTGGCGGCACGGACGTGGCGCGCGAGGCAGCCAGCCTGGTGCTGCTGGACGACAACTTCGCCACCATCGCCGCGGCCGTGCGCGAAGGCCGTCGCATCTATGACAACATCCGCAAGTTCGTGCGCTACGCGATGACGGGCAACTCGGGCGAGATCGGCGTGATCTTCCTCGCGCCGCTGCTGGGCCTGCCGCTGCCGCTGCTGCCGATCCACATCCTGTGGGTGAACCTCGTCACCGACGGCCTGCCCGGGCTGGCGCTGGCGGCCGAGCCGGCCGAGCGCGGCGTGATGCAGCGCCCGCCGCGGCCGCCGACCGAGAGCCTGTTCGCCCGCGGCCTCTGGCAGCACGTGCTGGCGATCGGGCTGCTGCTGGCGGGCCTGTGCCTGGCGGTGCAGGCCTGGGCGCTGGCCGTCGGCGACGCGCACTGGCAGACCATGGTATTCACGGTGCTGACCCTCGGCCAGATGGCGCACGTGCTGGCGATCCGCTCCGAGACCACGGCGCTGTGGCGCCTGGGGCTGCGCAGCAACCTGCCGCTGCTGCTGTCGGTGCTGCTCACCTTCGCGCTGCAGCTCGCGACGATCTACGTGCCGTGGCTCAATCCCGTGTTCCACACCCAGCCGTTGTCGGCTGGGGAGCTGGCGGCATGCGTCGCCGTGGCTGCCCTGGTGTGGGTCGCGGTGGAGGCGGAAAAGGCCTGGCGCCGGCGCCGCGGCTGAGGCAGCCTAGTCGATGGTCGCGCCGCTGCGCTTGATCACCGGGCCCCACTTGGCCAGTTCGGCCTTCATGAAGGCGGCGAACTGCGCCGGCGTGCCGGGATCGGCGTCCATGTACTGCGCCTTGAGCTTCTCGTTGGTGGCGGGGTCGCGCATGGCGGCCACGAACTCGCGGTTGAGGCGCTCGATGATGGGCGCCGGCGTGCCGGCGGGCGCGACCAGGCCGATCCAGGCGCTGCCGTCCATGGCAACGCCCTGCTCGCGCAGCGTCGGCACTTCGGGCAGCTGCGAGGCGCGGCGCGCCGTCGACACGGCCACCGCCCTGAGCTTGCCGGCCCGCACCTGCGGCATGACGGCCAGCGGCGCCAGGCTGGTCATGTGGGTGTCGCCCTGCAGCACGCTGGTGACGGCCGCCGGCGAGGAGTTGTACGGCACGTGCACGACGAAGCTGTGCGTGAGCGACTTGAGCATCTCCATGCTCAGATGCGACAGGCTGCCGACGCCGATCGAGGCGTAGTTGTACTTGCCCGGGTTGCGGCGCAGCAGATCCATCAGCTCCTTGAGCGTGTTTACGCCCAGCGCGGGGCTCACGGCGATCACGTTCGGCTGGTGCACGCCGAAGGTGATCGGCGCCAGGTCGCGGAACGGGTCGTAGGGCATCTTCTTGTACAGGACGGCGTTGTTCACCAGCGGGCCGGTGATGGAGGCGCCGATCGTGTAGCCGTCCGGCGCCGCCTTGGCCACCACGTCGGTGCCGAGGTTGCCACCGGCGCCCGCGCGGTTCTCCACCACGACCGGCTGCTTCAGGCCCTGGGCGGCGCGGTCGCTCACGATGCGCGCGAACACGTCGGGCGTGGAGCCGGCGGCGAAGGGCACGATCATGCGGATCGGCCGGGCGGGGTACTCGCCCTGGGCGCGCGCGGCGGTCCACGAGCTGGCGAGGATGGCGGCCGGGGTCGCCGCCAGGGCTTTCACGAGTTGGCGTCTTTGGGTCACTGCGGGTCTTCGGAGGGAAAGGAACAGGGTGCGGCCGGTCAGCCGACCCACTTGCGCGCGTTGTGCCAGATCTGCATCCAGGGGCTGAAGGCCGCGGGGTCGCCCGCGGTCCAGGACAGCTGGATGTTGCGGAACACGCGCTCCGGGTGCGGCATCAGCGCGGTGAAGCGGCCGTCGGCCGTGGTCACGGCGGTGAGGCCGCCGGCGCCGCCGTTCGGGTTGAACGGGTAGCGCTCGGTGGCCTGGCCGTGGTTGTCCACGAAGCGCATCGCGGCGATCGCCCGGGCCGCGTTGCCGCGGCGCGCGAAGTCGGGATAGCCCTCGCCGTGCGCCACCGCGATCGGCAGCCGCGCGCCGGCCATGCCCTGGAAGAACAGGCTGGGCGAATCCAGCACTTCCACCATGGCCAGGCGCGCCTCGAAGCGCTCGCTGCGGTTGGTGGTAAAGCGCGGCCAGTCCTGCGCGCCGGGGATGATGTCGGCCAGTTCGGCGAACATCTGGCAGCCGTTGCACACGCCCAGGGCGAAGGTGTCCGCTCGGGCGAAGAAGGCCTGGAACTGCTGCGACAGCGCGGGGTTGAAGGTGATGCTGCGCGCCCAGCCGATGCCCGCGCCGAGCGTGTCGCCGTAGCTGAAGCCGCCGCAGGCGACCACGCCGATGAAGTCCGCGAGCCGGTGGCGGCCGGCCTGCAGGTCGGTCATGTGGACGTCGACGGCGTCGAAGCCGGCCAGGGTGAAGGCGTAGGCCATTTCGACGTGGGAGTTGACGCCTTGTTCGCGCAGGATCGCGACGCGCGGGCGCGCGAGATGGAGCGCCGCACTGCCCTCACCCCCACCCTCTCCCGCAAGCGGGAGAGGGAGAGATGCACTCTCTTTGCCCTGCGGGCCGGGGGTGGAGGTGAATTCACTCCCTCTCCCCTGCGGGGAGAGGGTGGGGGTGAGGGGCGCTCCCGGCAGCAACACATGCAATCCCGGATCCGAAGGATCCCCCGCCGCCGCATGCTCGCTGTCCGCGCACGCGGGGTTGTCCCGCTGCTGGCAGATCCTCCAGCTCACGCTGTCCCACACCTGGTGCAGGTCCGGCAGCTTGGCGCCGAACACCGACTTGGTGTCGCGCCACACCTGCAGCTCGCCCTTGCCCGCCGCTATGGCCGAATCGGCCGGCCGGGTCTTGCCGATGAAGTGCGCGTGCCTGGACAGGCCATGGGCGCGCAGCACCTGCATCACCTCGCTGCGCTCGCCCGTGCGCACCTGCAGCAGCACGCCCAGCTCCTCGCTGAACAGCGCCTTGAGCGTCAGCTCCTCGCGCCGGGCGCTGACCTGGGAGGCCCAGTTCTTGGCGTCGCCGTATTCGGCGCGGCTGTCGCTGATGCCGTCGCCTTCGGTGACCAGCAGGTCGATGTTGAGCGCCACGCCCACATGGCCGGCAAACGCCATCTCGCAGGCGGCGGCGAACAGGCCGCCGTCGCTGCGGTCGTGGTAGGCCAGGATGCGGCCCTGCGCGCGCAGTTCGTTGACGGCGGCGACCAGCCGCACGAGGTCCTGCGGATCGTCGAGGTCCGGCACCTCGCCGCCGGGCTGGCCCAGCACCTGCGCGAGGATGCTGCCGCCCATGCGGTTGCGCCCGCGCCCGAGGTCCACCAGCAGCAGCGCCGTGTCCTCGCTCGCCTGCAGCTGCGGCGTGAGCGTGCCGCGCACGTCGGCCAGGCTGGCGAAGGCCGTCACGATCAGGCTCACGGGCGAGGTGACCTTCTTCGTGGCGCCGTCCGCGCTCCATTGCGTGCGCATCGAGAGGCTGTCCTTGCCGACGGGGATGGACACGCCCAGCTGCGGGCACAGCTCCATGCCGACGGCGCGCACGGTGTCGTACAGCGCGGCGTCCTCGCCCGGCTCGCCGCAGGCGGCCATCCAGTTGGCCGAGAGCTTCACGCGCGGCAGCTCGATGGGCGCGGCCAGCAGGTTCGTGATGGCCTCGGCCACGGCCATGCGGCCGGAGGCGGCGGCGTCGGTGCTGGCGAGCGGCGTGCGCTCGCCCATGCTCATGCCCTCGCCGGCGAAGCCCTGGTAGTCGGCCAGCGTGACGGCGCAATCGGCCACCGGCACCTGCCAGGGACCGACCATCTGGTCGCGGTGCGTGAGGCCGCCGACGGTGCGGTCGCCGATGGTGACGAGGAAGCGCTTGGAGGCGACGGTCGGATGGCCGAGGACCCGGAGGGCGGCGTCCTGGAGGGCGACATCCGTCAGGTCGAGCGCGGGGACGGCGCGCTGCACGCGCTGCACGTCGCGGTGCATCTTGGGGGGCTTGCCGAGGAGGACGTCCAGGGGCATGTCGACGGGCGTGTCGCGCGGAGCGCCCCCACCCCCGCCCTCCCCCGGAGGGGGAGGGAGCAAGTCATCCCGCGGCTGTTCACTCGCTCGGGATTCACTCGCGCGGGGTTCACTCGCTCGGGATTCACTGGCGCGGGGTTCACTGGCGCGGGGTTCGCTCCCTCTCCCCTCCGGGGAGAGGGCTGGGGTGAGGGGCGCTGCGTCCGCCACCACCAGCTGCCGCTCCTGCGTCGCCACCCCCACCACCGCGAACGGGCAGCGCTCCCGTTCGCAGAAGGCGCGGAACTGCTCCAGCGATTCGGGCGCGATCGCGAGCACGTAGCGCTCCTGGCTCTCGTTGCACCAGATCTCCTTGGGCGCGAGGCCGGATTCCTCCAGCGGAATCTGGCTCAGATCGAAGCGCGCGCCGCGACCCGCGTCGTTGGTCAGCTCGGGAAAGGCGTTCGACAGGCCGCCCGCACCGACGTCGTGGATCGCGAGGATCGGGTTCTCCTCCCCCAGCGCCCAGCAGCGGTTGATCACCTCCTGCGCGCGGCGCTCGATCTCCGGGTTGCCGCGCTGCACCGAATCGAAATCGAGTTCCGCGGTGTTGGTGCCGGTGGCCATCGAGGAGGCGGCGCCGCCGCCCATGCCGATGCGCATGCCGGGGCCGCCCAGCTGCACCAGCAAGGTGCCGGGCGGGAACGGGATCTTGTGGGTGAGCGCGGCATCGATGAAGCCGATGCCGCCGGCGATCATGATCGGCTTGTGGTAGCCACGCGCCACGCCCGCCACCTCCTGCTCGTACTCGCGGAAGTACCCCAGCAGGTTGGGCCGGCCGAATTCGTTGTTGAAGGCCGCGCCGCCGAGCGGCCCCTCGGTCATGATCTGCAGCGGGCTGGCGATATGTTCCGGCTTGCCGAACTTGCCGTCCCACAGCTTCGAGACCGTGAAGCCGGTCAGGCCCGCCTTGGGCCGCGCGCCGCGCCCGGTGGCGCCCTCGTCGCGGATCTCGCCGCCGGCGCCGGTGGAGGCGCCCGGGAAGGGCGAGATCGCCGTCGGGTGGTTGTGCGTCTCCACCTTCATCAGCACGTGGTGCACCGCCGCGCCGGCGCGGTACAGGCCGTCCTCGGCCGGCACGAAGCGCTCGACCCGGTGGCCCTCCATCACCGCCGCGTTGTCGGCATAGGCCACGATGGTGTGCTCGGGATGCGCCTGGTGCGTGTTGCGGATCATGCCGAACAGGCTCCTGTCCTGCGGCTGGCCGTCGATGGCGAAGGAGGCGTTGAAGATCTTGTGCCGGCAGTGCTCGCTGTTCGCCTGCGCGAACATCATCAGTTCCACGTCCGTCGGGTTGCGGCCGAGGCCGGTGAAGGCCTGCACGAGGTAGTCGATCTCGTCCTCGGCGAGCGCCAGGCCGAAGCGGCGGTTGGCCTCTTCCAGCGCGCCGCGGCCGCCGCCCAGCACGTCCACGTGCTCCATCGGCTGCGCCTGCAGTTCGGTGAACAGGCGCTCGGCTTCGGCCAGGCTGGGCACGACGCTCTCGGTCATGCGGTCGTGCAGCAGCGCGGCGACGGCCGCGAGCTGGGCCGGCTCCAGCTGCGGCTTGCCGAGCCAGCCCGATGCGAGCTGCAGCCGGTATTCGACCGCCCGCTCGATGCGGCGGATCGCGAGGCCGCAGTTGTGCGCGATGTCGGTGGCCTTGGAGGCCCAGGGCGAGACGGTGCCCAGGCGCGGCGTGACGACCACGAGCGGCCCTTCGGCCGGGCCGGCGTAGGGCTCGCCATAGGTCAGCAGGGCAGCGAGGCGCTCGCGCTCCCCGGCGCTGAAAGGGTGCTCGCTGGCCACCAAGTGGACGTAGCGCGCCGCGATGCCGCTGATCTTGGGATGCACCGCTTGCAGGCGCGGCAGGAGTTGCTGGATCCGGAAGCCGCTGAGGGCCTGTCCGCCCTCGAACTCGGTGATGTGCAGGGACACTGTGCTGAAGCCTTCGGGGATGGGAACGGCCGCTGACTGGGGCCGCGCCGGGGGAGCCCACCATTCTATCGGCAAGGCCGCGCCGCCTCTGGAATAATCCCCCCATGGGCATCACGATCAAAGACGAAGCAGGCATCCAGGGGATGCGCACCGCCGGGCGGCTGGCGGCGGAGGTCCTGGACTACCTCACGCCGCTGATCAAGCCGGGCATCACCACCAGGGACATCGACCGCTTTGCCGCCGAGTGCATGGTCAAGCAGGGCACCACGTCCGCCACGCTGGGCTACCAGCCGGCCGGCTACCCGCCCTATCCCGCCTCGCTGTGCACCTCGGTCAACCACGTGGTCTGCCACGGGATTCCCAACGACAAGCCGCTGAAGAAGGGCGACATCGTCAACGTCGACGTCACCGTCATCAGGGACGGCTGGTACGGCGACACCAGCCGCATGTACATCGTCGGCGACGCGTCGATCGCGGCCAGGCGCCTGGTGGCGATCACCTACGAGGCCATGTGGCACGGCATCGTGCAGGTCAAGCCGGGGGTGCGCCTGGGCGACATCGGCTGGTCGATCCAGAAGTTCGCCGAGAGCAACGGCTTCTCCGTGGTGCGCGAGTTCTGCGGCCACGGCATCGGCCGCAACTTCCACGAGGAGCCCCAGGTGCTGCACTACGGCAAGCCGGGCACCTTGGAGGAACTCAAGCCCGGCATGGTCTTCACCATCGAGCCGATGATCAACGCCGGCCGCCGCGACGTGAAGGAGTTCGGCAACGACGGCTGGACCATCGTCACCAAGGACCATTCGCTGTCGGCGCAGTGGGAGCACACGATCCTCGTCACCGAAACCGGCTACGAGGTGCTGACGCTGTCCGAAGGCAGCCCGCCGCCGCCGGCTTTCGTGAACGGATGACCCAAGGCACCGTCATTCCCGCGCAGGCAAGCCAGGAAGCCCTGGATTCCTCCTTGGGCGGGAATGGCGCCGCCGGCACCTACAAGGCCCGCAAGGCCGCCCTGCTCGCCGAATTCCGCGCCGTCGGCTCCACCCGCAGCGTCAAGGGCCTGCTGCAGGGCCTGAGCCGGCTCGCCGACGAGAGCCTGCAGGCGCTGTGGCAGGCGGCCGGCATTCCGGCCGGCCTCGCCCTGGTGGCCGTCGGCGGCTTCGGTCGCGGCGAGCTGTTCCCGCATTCCGATGTCGACGTGCTGATCCTGCTGCCCGACGGCATCTCGCCCGATGACGACGACACGCTGAAGCACCGCATCGAGCGCTTCATCGGCAGCTGCTGGGATGCCGGGCTGGAGATCGGCTCCAGCGTGCGCACGGTGGAGGAATGCCTGGCGCAGGCCGGCGGCGACGTCACGGTGCAGACGGCGCTGCTCGAGTCGCGCCCGATCACCGGCTCGCGCAAGCTGTTCACGCAGTTGCAGGCGCGCACGCGCGAGCAGATCGATCCGCGCGCCTTCTTCACCGCCAAGACGCTGGAGATGCGCCAGCG
>Ga0255338_1001397_pt1 | contig 46203 bp, 38 predicted proteins | sample MeOH1_35cm_T4_19_FD_203715 | JGI IMG/M metagenome (GOLD analysis project Ga0255338, IMG submission 203715) | Sandy soil microbial communities from University of British Columbia, Vancouver, Canada - MeOH1_35cm_T4_195 | ecosystem: Engineered > Artificial ecosystem > Sand microcosm > Unclassified ...
TGCTCGACGGCCTTGAGCACGCCCTTGCCCAGGTAACGGCTCTTGTCACCGTCGCGCAGCTCGATGGCTTCGCGCGAGCCGGTGGAGGCGCCCGACGGCACGGCGGCGCGGCCCATCACGCCGGACTCCAGCAGCACGTCGCATTCGACGGTGGGGTTGCCGCGGCTGTCCAGGATCTCGCGACCGACGATGTCAACAATTGCACTCATTTTTTCTCTACTTTCAAGTCAAAAAATACAACGGTTCAAAAGGGTGTCAGGAAGCCATTGCCTGCCACGGAGCCTGTGCTCAGGCGCCAAAACTGTTTTCGAGGAAGCCATGCCGCTTGGTAACCTCGTCGAGGGCCACCAGCGTTTCCAGCAGCGCCTTCATGTGCTTGAGCGGCACGGCGTTCGGGCCATCGGACAGCGCCTGCGCGGGGTCCGGGTGGGTCTCCATGAACAGGCCGGCCACGCCCACGGCCACCGCCGCGCGCGCCAGCACCGGCACCATTTCGCGCTGGCCGCCACTGCTGGTGCCCTGCCCGCCGGGCAGCTGCACCGAGTGGGTGGCGTCGAACACCACCGGGGCGCCAGTCTCGCGCATGATGGCAAGGCTGCGCATGTCGGAGACGAGGTTGTTGTAGCCGAAGCTGGCGCCGCGCTCGCAGGCCATGAAGCTGTCCTCGGGCAGGCCGGCTTCCTTGGCCGCCGCGCGCGCCTTGTCGATCACGTTCTTCATGTCGTGCGGCGCGAGGAACTGGCCCTTCTTGATGTTGACCGGCTTGCCCGACTGCGCCACGGCGCGGATGAAGTCGGTCTGCCGGCACAGGAAGGCAGGAGTCTGCAGCACGTCCACCACCTTGGCGGCTTCGGCGATGTCGTCCTCGGTGTGCACGTCGGTGAGCACCGGAACGCCGAGTTCGCGCCTGATCTTGGCGAGGATCTCCAGGCCCTTCTCGCGGCCGGGGCCACGGAAGCTGGTGCCCGAGGACCGGTTGGCCTTGTCGAAGCTGCTCTTGAAGATGAACGGGATGCCCAGCGCGGAGGTGATCTCCTTGAGCTGGCCGGCCACATCCATCTGCAGCTGCTCGGACTCGATCACGCAGGGGCCCGCGATGAGGAAGAAGCGCTGGTCCAGCCCGATGTCGAAGCCGCAGAGTTTCATGGGGGTGCTCCGGTTCAGGCCACGGCCTTGAGGTTCTTGCCGCCCGCCTGGTGGTCCAGCGCGGCCTTGATGAAGGCATTGAACAGCGGGTGACCGTCCCACGGCGTGGATTTGAACTCGGGGTGGAATTGCACGCCGATGAACCAGGGGTGCACGTTCGCAGGCAGCTCGACGATCTCGGTCAGCTGCTCGCGCTGCGTCAGCGCCGAGATCACGAGACCGGCCTGGCGCAGCTTGTCCAGGTAGTTCACGTTGGCCTCGTAGCGGTGACGGTGGCGTTCGGTCACCACGTCGCCATAGATATGGTGCGCCAGCGTGCCGGGGGCCACGTCGGAGCTCTGCGCGCCCAGGCGCATGGTGCCGCCGAGGTCGGAGTTCACGTCGCGCACCTGGATGCTGCCGTCCGCGTCCTTCCACTCGTTGATCAGGGCGATCACCGGGTGCGGCGTCTCGGGCTCGAACTCGGTGCTGTTGGCGTCCTGCAGGCCGGCGACGTGGCGCGCGTACTCGATCGTGGCCACCTGCATGCCCAGGCAGATGCCCAGGTAGGGCACCTTGTGCTCGCGGGCGAAGCGGGCGGTGTTGATCTTGCCCTCGACGCCGCGCTTGCCGAAGCCGCCCGGCACCAGGATGGCGTCGTACTTGGCCAGCCGGGCCACGGCGTCGTCGGTGATGGTTTCCGAATCGACGTGCTCGATCTTCACGCGCACGTGGTTCTTCATGCCGGCGTGGCGCAGCGCCTCGTTGACCGACTTGTAGCTGTCCGACAGGTCCACGTACTTGCCGACCATGGCGATGGTGACCTCGCCCTTGGGGTGCTCGGTCTCGTAGACCAGGTTGTCCCAGCGCTGGAGGTTGGCAGGCGGGGTGTTCAGGCGCAGCTTGTCGCAGATCAGGCCGTCCAGGCCCTGCTCGTGCAGCATGCGCGGCACCTTGTAGATGGTGTCCACGTCCCACATGGAGATCACGCCCCACTCGGGGACGTTGGAGAACAGACTGATCTTGGCGCGCTCGTCGTCGGGGATGCGGCGATCGGCGCGGCACAGCAGCACGTCGGCCTGGATGCCGATCTCGCGCAGCTTCTGCGCGGTGTGCTGGGTTGGCTTGGTCTTCAGTTCCCCGGCCGCGGCGATCCATGGCACGTAGCTCAGGTGCACGAAGGCCGAGTTGTTGGGGCCCAGCTTCAGGCTGAGCTGGCGCACGGCTTCGAGGAAGGGTAGGGACTCGATGTCGCCCACCGTGCCGCCGATCTCCACGATCGCCACGTCCACCTCATCCGGCGTTTCCACGCCGGCGCCGCGCTTGATGAAGTCCTGGATTTCGTTGGTGATGTGCGGGATCACCTGCACGGTCTTGCCCAGGTAGTCGCCGCGGCGCTCTTTTTCGAGGACGCTCTTGTAGATCTGGCCGGTGGTGAAGTTGTTGGCGCGCTTCATGCGCGTGGTGATGAAGCGTTCGTAGTGGCCCAGGTCCAGGTCGGTCTCGGCGCCATCGTCGGTGACGAACACCTCGCCGTGCTGGAACGGCGACATCGTGCCCGGGTCCACGTTGATGTACGGGTCGAGCTTGATGAGAGTGACTTTGAGGCCGCGCGATTCCAGGATCGCGGCGAGGGAGGCTGAGGCGATTCCCTTGCCCAGGGAAGACACCACACCGCCTGTGACGAAGACAAATTTGGTCATGTCTGGGTCGGGCGCATGTGCGTCCCGAGGGAGGTGGTAAAGCGAGATTATAGATGTGGGCCCCGGTCAGGCCGCGCGGCGGCCGCGAATGCCGGGGTCTGCTACATTGCGCGATCCCAGAATTTCACATGGGCTCCGCGCGGAGCCACGCCTGCCATGGACCTCGCCGGAAAACACATTCTCCTGGGCCTCACCGGGGGCATTGCCTGCTACAAATCGGCCCAGCTGTCCCGTCTGCTGACCAAGGAGGGCGCCACCGTGCAGGTGGTGATGACCGACGCGGCGGCGCAGTTCATCACGCCGGTGACGATGCAGGCGCTGAGCAACCGGCCGGTGTACACGTCCCAGTGGGACGCGCGCGAGCCGAACAACATGCCGCACATCAACCTGAGCCGCGAGGCCGACGCGATCCTCATCGCGCCGGCCAGCGCCGACTTCCTGGCCAAGCTGGTGCAAGGGCGCGCTGACGACCTGCTCAGCCTCATGTGCCTGGCGCGGCCGGTGGAGCGCGTGCCGCTGCTGGTGGCGCCGGCGATGAACCGCGAGATGTGGGCCAACCCCGCCACCCGGCGCAACGTGGCGCAGCTGCGGGCCGACGGCGTGCGGGTGCTGGACGTGGGGCAGGGCGACCAGGCCTGCGGCGAAACCGGCGATGGCCGCATGCTGGAGCCCGAGGAACTGCTGGACGAACTGGCGGCCTTCTTCACGCCCAAGCTGCTGACCGGCCAGCGCGTGCTGGTGACGGCCGGGCCGACCTACGAGGCGATCGACCCGGTCCGCGGCATCACCAACCTGTCCAGCGGCAAGATGGGCTTCGCCATCGCCCGCGCGGCGCGCGAGGCCGGCGCCGAGGTCACGCTGGTGGCCGGGCCGGTCAGCCTGCCGACGCCGCGTGGCGTGACCCGCATCGACGTGCGCTCGGCGCAGGACATGCTGGCCGCGGTGACGGCGCAGGCCGAGGCGGCGACGGTGTTCATCGCCACGGCGGCGGTGGCCGACTGGCGTCCGGCCACGCGCGCCGAGCAGAAGATCAAGAAAGACGGCTCGGGCCAGGCGCCCGAGCTGCGCTTCACCGAGAACCCGGACATCCTGGCCGGCGTGGCCCAGTCGCCGCGCGCCCGGTCGGGTGCGCTGTTCTGCGTCGGCTTCGCCGCCGAGAGCGAGAACCTGCTGGCGCACGCCCAGGCCAAGCGCGCGCGCAAGGGCGTGCCGCTGCTGGTGGGCAACATCGGTCCGGCCACCTTCGGCCAGGACGACAACGCGCTGCTGCTGGTGGACGCCCAGGGCGCGACCGAGCTGCCGCGCGCCTCCAAGCACGAGCTTGCTTCTCAACTGATCACTGATATCGCCCGACGCATCCGGGCCAACGGATAAGCCTATGAACCTCGACGTCAAGATCCTCGATCCGCGCATGGCGGACCAGTTGCCCGCCTACGCCACGCCCGGCTCGGCCGGCCTCGACCTGCGCGCCTGCGTGGACACCCCGCTCACGCTGGCGCCCAACGCCTGGCAGCTGGTGCCGACCGGCATCGCGATCCACCTGAACGATCCCGGCTACGCCGCGCTGATCCTGCCGCGCTCCGGGCTGGGCCACAAGCACGGCATCGTGCTGGGCAACCTGGTCGGCCTGATCGACAGCGACTACCAGGGCCAGCTGATGGTCAGCGCCTGGAACCGCAGCGACGTGGCGTTCACCATCGAGCCGATGGAGCGCATTGCCCAGCTCGTCATCGTGCCGGTGGTGCAGGCCCGCTTCAACGTGGTCAACGAGTTCGCCGAGGCCAGTGCGCGCGGCGAGGGCGGTTACGGCTCGACCGGCAAGGCCTGAACCACCTCCGTGCCGGCCGGTGTGCGGCGCCGGCGGGTTTGTGAGCAAGTGTGACGACGGGTCGGCGTGAACCGGGTTCGCGCCGTTGACGGCATGGGCCTTGCCGCGTCACCATGGGCGGTGTGGTCTGTCCGTCGAAGTCTTTCAAAGGAGATTCCCATGCGAGCTGCCCGTCACCTGAGCTGGTTGTCCGCCGGCGCCCTGGTCCTGGCCCTGTCCGGCTGTGCCAACTATCCCGTCACCGCGCCCACCTATCCATCGTCCACGACCTATCCCGGCGCCACGACATCGGCGCCGACCTATGCCCAGTATGGGCGGGTCGCGAACGTCGAGCTGGTGAAGACCCCGTCCGGCAACATCGGCATCGGCGGCACCGGCGTGGGGGCGGGCACCGTGCTCGGCGGTGTGCTCGGCGGCGTGCTCGGCCATCAGGTGGGGGGCGGCACCGGGCGCGACGTGGCGACCATCGCCGGCGTGGTGGGCGGGGCCATGGTGGGTAACGCCATGGACAAGAATCGCCAGCAGCCCGTCGGCGAGGTGTACCGCGTGACGGTGCAGCTCGATGGCGGATCGACCCAGGTGTTCGATTACGCCTCCGCGCCCAATGTGCGGGTCGGCGACCGCGTGCGCGTCGAAAACAACCAGCTCTACCGCTGAAGCTCTCGCCCGGTCCGGCACCTGCACGTGAAGGCGCCAGCCTTCTTCATCCTGCGGCCGGCGCCGCGTTTCAGTGCAGTTGGTCGCTGCCTGGCGCCATCGGCTCGATCCTGAAGAAGCCGGTGCCGCAGCTGCCGCGGCCGACCTCTTCCTCGGCCGCCTCGCGCACCGCTTCCACCTTCAGGCTGAGCCGGATGGCGATGCCCGCCAGCGGGTGGTTGCCGTCCAGCACCAGGTGCTCGGGGTAGACCTCGGTCACCGTGTAGAGCACATTCCGGGGCGCGTCGGGGTGGGTGCCGGCCGGCAGGGCCGAACCTTCGATCATCATGCCTTCGTCGATGTCCGCCGGGAACAGGGTGCGCGGCTCCAGAAAGATCAATTGATCGTTGAAGTCGCCGAAGGCTTCCTCGGGCTCCAGGTGCAGGTCCAGTCGGGCGCCGGGTTCATGGCCTTGCAGGGCCTCCTCGATTTTGGGGAGCAGATCGCGGCCGCCGACGAGAAACTCCACGGGCTCGTCGAGCACGTCCAGCGTCTCGCCCAGCGTGTCCTTGAGCGTCCAGGTCAGCGCGACCACGCATTGTTCAGTGATTTCCATAGGAGAATTGTCGCCGTTTTGACCTTCTCCCGACGGGAACCCCATGGATGTGACCTTACCCCTGCCGCTGCTGGGCGGCCTGACCGCCCAGCAGTTCATGAAACGCCACTGGCAGAAGAAGCCGCTGCTGGTGCGCCAGGCGATGCCCGATTTCCAGCCGCTGCTGGACCGGGTCGAGCTGTTCGAGCTGGCCGCCGGCGAGGACGTGGAGTCGCGCCTGGTCAGTCAGGGCCAGAAGGGTTGGCAGTTCCGCCGCGGACCGTTCCAGCGCCGTGCGCTGCCGGCGCTGAAGGCGCCGGACTGGACGCTGCTGGTGCAGGGTGTGGACTTGCACCATGATGGCGTGCACCAGCTGATGCAGCAGTTCCGCTTCGTGCCCGACGCCCGGCTCGACGACGTGATGATCAGCTACGCGGTCGATGGCGGCGGCGTGGGGCCGCACTTCGACAGCTATGACGTGTTCCTGCTGCAGGCGCACGGCCAGCGCCGCTGGCGCATCGGCCGGCAGAAGGACCTGACGCTGCAGGAGGGCCTGCCGCTGAAGATCCTGGCCAACTTCCAGCCGGAAGAGGAATATGTGCTCAATCCCGGCGACATGCTGTACCTGCCGCCGCGCTGGGCGCACGACGGCGTGGCCGTCGGCGAATGCATGACTTACTCGATCGGTTTTCGCCAGCCCAACCGCGGCGAGCTGGCGCGAGAGCTGCTCCAGCGCCTGGCCGAGGATGCCGAGGACGCTGCCGGCACCGCCCCCTACCGCGACCCGGCCCAGCCTGCCGTCGAGTCGCCCGGTGCGATTCCGGCTTCGATGATGGACTTTGCGCGCGAGGCGTTGCAAACCGTGCTCGACGACCCAAGGGAGCTGCAGTGCCTGCTGGGCGAGTACCTGACCGAGCCGAAGGCGAACGTCTGGTTTGAGACCGGCTCGGCGCCGGATGCCGTGGGCGCGGTTGTGCTGGACCGCCGCACCCGGATGATGCACGACGCCGAGCATGTGTTCATCAATGGCGAGAGCTACCGTGCCTCTGGACGGGACGCCCAGCTGATGCGCCGGCTGGCCGACCTGCGCCGGCTGGAAACCACCGAGGTGGCGCGCGCCAGCGCCGGCGCGCGCACGCTGCTGCAGTCCTGGATGGAGGCGGGCTGGGTGCACCTCGCCGGATAGCCGACCGCGGTTTGTAGCGGGTTGTTACGTGTCGAGTCTGTCAGGGTTTGTCAGAATTGAAGGCGCCGTGGCTATAATGAACGCCATGCGAAGAGAGGGCTGTTCTTCTTTTTGCCAGTCAAGGCAACGACCGTTGCGGCGACAGTCTCCGGAAATCATTTTCTCTCACACCTAAGGAAAATCGACATGCAAAAGTCTCTCGTTCTGGCTACCCTGATTGCTGCTGCTGCTCTGGTCGCTTGCGGCAAGAAGGAAGAAGCTGCTCCGGCTCCCGCTCCTGTTGAAACTCCCGCTGCTGCCCCGGCTCCTGCTGCCGCACCCGCCGAAGCTGCTGCTTCCGCTGCTGGCGCCGCTGTCGAAGCCGCCAAGGACGCTGGCGCTGCTGCTGGTGCAGCTGCCGACGCCGCCAAGGACGCTGGCGCCGCTGCTGCCGACGCTGCCAAGGCTGCTGTTGACGCTGCCAAGAAGTAATCGGTTCTTCTCCGAATCAAAAAGCCACCTCCGGTGGCTTTTTTTACGTCTGTCGATCGACGCCTGAGGCCGGTCCCGGATGGGGCATGACCAGTCTCGGACGCCGAGCCACGCCTCAGATACCGAGCCAGGCGCAGCCGGAGACGGCATCGGCCACCGCGATTTCTTCGGCCCGGCAGCCGAGCACCAGGGCCAGGGCGGACTGGGCCAGGGCCGGACGGTTGTTCTGCTCGCTCAGGTGGGCGGCGACGACATGGCGCAGCCCGGGATGGCGCAGGCGGTCCAGCAGCGCGGCGGCTGAGGCATTGCTCAGGTGGCCCTGCGGTCCGCCGACGCGTTGCTTGAGGAACGCCGGGTAGCGCGAGGCGGCGAGCAGCGCCGGGTCGTGGTTGCATTCCAGCAGCAGTGCGTGGCAGCCGGTGAGTGCGTCCGTCAGATGGGGCGTGGCATGACCGAGGTCGGTCAGCACGCCGAGCCGGCTGGCACCGTCCGTGCAGGTCAGCTGCAGCGGTTCGCGGGCGTCGTGCGGCACGGTGAAGGGACGGATTTCCAGGTCCCCCAGCGCGATGGTCTCGGTATCGCGCGCCCGCCGCAGCAGGCCGGCGAAGTCGGGTGCGTCGAGGGCGTCGTGGGTGCCCCGGCTCATCCAGATTGGCAGGCCTTCACGCAGCGCCAGGGCGCGGGCGCTGCCGATGTGGTCGCCGTGCTCGTGGGTGATGAACAGGCCGTCGAGGTCGGCGGCCGAGAGGCCGGCCTGGGCGAGGCGGGCATCCAGCTGCCGCAGGCCGAGGCCGCAATCGATCAGCAGGCGGGTGACCGTGGTGCCGGCGCGAGCCTCGACCAGGGTGGCGTTGCCCGCGCTGCCGCTGCCCAGGCTGCGAAAGCGCAGCATGGACCGCTTACTTCAGGTCATCCGCGATGATCTGCACGATGCGCTGGGCGTTCGCGGAACTTTCCGGCGCGCCGGTGGCATTGAGCACGGACACCGTGCTCGCTTCGCCCTGGCTCCGCACCACGATGCGGTACTTGAGCGGACCCGCCGCCGGGGCTGAACCGCTGAACAGCTTGCTGAAGAAGCCGGGTTCCTTCTGGTTGGCGTCCGGCGCAACATAGCGCACGAAGTAGGTGCCCTGGCTGCGGTCGCGGTCTTCCACGGTGAAGCCGGTGCGGTCCAGCGTCAGGCCGACGCGGCGCCAGGCGCGGTCGAAGCCATCGTCGAGCTGCACCACGGGCTGGCTGTCCACCGTCGCCACGCGCGCGCCGGGCTTGGCGACGCTGCTGGCCACCACCGCCTTGGATTGCTCCTGCGGCACGCCGAGCTTGACCATCAGGCGGCGCAGGAATTCAGCCTCCAGCTCCGGGTCGGCCGGACGGGGCTGCCAGACCGTGTTGTCCTTCTGTGCGTTGCTGTAGACCTCGGTCATGCCGCGGTGGCTGATGAAGATCTCGGTGCCGCCCGAGCTGCCGCGCTCCAGGCGGGTGCGGAACTTGTCGCGTTCGCCCGTCGAATACAGGGAGTCGAACACCTTGCCCAGCGCGCTGCGGATGGCGTCCTGTGGCAGCTTGGCGCGGTTTTCAGCCCAGTCGGTTTCCATGATGCCGAGCTGCGGCTGCTCCTGGGCCAGCAGAAAGCCGTTTTCCTGCCAGAAATCACGCACCGGCTCCCAGAGTTTGTCGGCCGGGCGGTTCACCACCAGCCAGCGCTGGTTGCCAGCGCGCTCGATGCGCACGTCGCCAAGGCTGACGGCGGCAGTGGTTGCCGTGGCTGCGGACGGTGCGGCGGTCTGGACCTGGTAGCCGCTCGCCGACACGGTGGTGCCGGGCACCACATAGCGCGAATCACTCGACAGCTGCGTCAGGTCGGGCGGCACTTCCAGCGTGGGGGCCTTGGAGGCGCTCTTGTAGTTGATCTTTTCGGTGTCCAGCACCGAGCAGGCGCCCAGGGCCAGGGTCAGGCCGAGGCATCCGAGGCGGATGCCCAGTCGTGCAAATTGAGTCACGGAGATCTTCCTCTTGGTTCGTGCGCCGCGGCGCTCAGAGCAGGCCGCTGGCGCGCAGGGCGGCTTCCACCACCGGCTCGTTGGCCGACGCCAGCGGCGTCATCGGCAGGCGCAGCGTGCCGCCGCACAGGCCCAGGCGGGCTGCGGCCCACTTGACCGGGATCGGGTTGGCTTCGACGAACAGCTGCTTGTGCAGCGGCATCAGCTTGAACTGGATCTCCATCGCGCGCTTGACGTCGCCGGCCATGGCGGCCACGCAGAGTTCGTGCATCAGGCGCGGCGCCACGTTGGCGGTCACGCTCACGTTGCCCTGGCCGCCGCACAGCATCAGCGCGACGGCGGTCGGGTCGTCACCGGAGTAGATGGCAAAGCCCTTCGGCGCCTCGCGGATCAGCCACTGCGCGCGCTCGATGTTGCCGGTGGCTTCCTTGATGCCGACGATGCCGGGCACCTGCGCCAGGCGCAGCGCGGTCTCGGGCAGCAGGTCTGCGCCGGTGCGGCCGGGCACGTTGTAGAGGATGACCGGCAGGTCGCCCACCGCCTCGGCGATGGCCTTGAAGTGCAGGTACTGGCCTTCCTGGGTCGGCTTGTTGTAGTAGGGCACGACCTGCAGCTGGCAGTCGGCGCCGACCTTCTTGGCGAACCTGGCCAGCTCGATGGCCTCGGCCGTGGAGTTGGCGCCGCAGCCGGCCATGATCGGCACGCGCCCGGCGGACTGCTCCACCGCCACGCGGATGATCTCGCAGTGTTCCTCGACGGTGACCGTGGGCGATTCACCCGTGGTGCCCACCACGCCGATGCAGTCCGTGCCTTCGGCGATGTGCCAGTCGATCAGCTTGCGCAGGGCGGGGTAGTCCACGCTGCCGTCTTCGTGCATCGGCGTGACCAGGGCGGGGATGCTGCCCGTGATGGGGCGGAAAGTCGTTGTCATGTCCGTGGGTGTGAACGGTAAAAGGGCATTCTAACTAGAGCGGGTAACGCTGCGCTGAAGCGCCCGCGTCGTCCAGCATGCGCACGGCGGCGATGCGCTGGACGAAGCGATCCGGGGGGCTCAGGAAGCCGTCCTCGTAGGCGACGACGCGCAGGCCGTGGCAGGCCTGCAGCAGTTCGCCGGGTTGCAGCAGAAAGTCGGGCCGCGAGGGCTTGCCCACGGTTTCGTTGCCGGTGGCGAAGGTCTCGTAAATCAGCACGCCGCCGGGCGCGACGCTGGCCACGAGGGCGGGCAGCAGCGGGCGCCAGAGGTAGTTCGTGACGACCACGCCGGCAAAGTGTTCGCCTTCGAAGGGCCAGGGACCGTTCTCGATGTCGGCCTGCAGGGCGCGCCCGAAGCCGGCGACAGCCGCGATGGCCTCCGGCGCCCGGTCTACGCCCGTGACCGGATGGCCGCGCCCGGCGAACCAGCGCAGGTGACGCCCGTGGCCGCAGGCCACGTCCAGGACCGGTCCGCCCGGGGGGACCAGGTGGGACCAGCGCCGGACCCAGGCCGAGGGGCTTTCCGTGCCGTGCGGGAGTGTCATGTCTTCCTTTCCGTGGAGGCGCGCCGTGCTAGAAACAGCTCCAGAGCCGGTCCGCCAGGTCCACCATGAACCCGGGGCGGGTGTAGAGCGCGAACACGCCCAGCAGCGCCGCCAGCGCCAGGGCATACAGGAGCCAGCGATGCCAGCGCGCCATGGTCTTCAGGCGGCCCGCGCGCCGTGGCGGCCTGCCGGCCGGGCGATGGCGTCCTCGTTCACCGGGAGGTTCACCAGCGCGGCGAACACGCCCAGCGCGATCGAGATGACCCAGACGACGTCGTAGCTGCCGGTCTTGTCGTACAGGTAGCCGCCGAGCCAGACGCCCATGAAGCTGCCGATCTGGTGGCTGAAGAAGACAAAGCCGCCCAGCATGGACAGGTGGGCCACGCCGAAGATCTGCGCCACCGTCGCATTGGTCGGCGGCACGGTGGACAGCCACAGCAAGCCCATGACCGCCGAGAACAGGTACACGCTTAGCGGCGTCAGCGGCGCCAAAAGGAAGGCCGTGATGGCGACCGAGCGCGCCAGGTAGATGAAGGCCAGGATGTTGCGCTTGGGCCAGCGCTGGCCCAGCACCCCGGTCGCGTAGGTGCCGAACACGTTGAACAGGCCGATCAGCGCCAGCGCATAGCTGGCCACCTGTGGCGACAGCCCGTGGTCCTTCAGGTAGCTGGGCATGTGCACGCCGATGAACACCACCTGGAAGCCGCAGACGAAGTAGCCCGCCACCAGCAGCTGGAAGCTGCGGTAGCGGAAGGCCTCGCGCAGCGCCTGGGCGATGGTTTGCTCGCGCCGAGGCATCGCGCCGCCGTGGAAGCCCGGCTCGCGCAGACCCCAGGCCAGCGGGATGATCAGGATGGCGGCCAGGCCCAGCAGCACCAGCGCCTGCTGCCAGCCGAAGCTGGCGATCAGGAAGCCCTCCACCGGCACCATCAGGAACTGGCCGAACGAGCCGGCTGCCGCGGCCACGCCCATGGCCCAGGAGCGCCGGGCGGCGCTGACATTGCGGCCCAGCACGCCGTAGATCACCGCGTAGGTGGTGCCCGACTGCGCCATGCCGATCAGCACGCCGGCGGTGGCGGCGAACAGCGGCGGGGTGGAAGCATAGGCCATGCCCAGCAATCCCAGCGCGTAGAGCACGGCGCCGGCGACCAGCACCTTGAAGGCACCGAAGCGGTCGGCCAGCATGCCGGCGAAGATGCCGGACAGGCCCCAGGCCAGATTCTGGATCGCCAGGGCGAAGGCGAAGGTCTCGCGCGTCCAGCCCTGGGCCTGGGTCACCGGCTGCAGCCACAGGCCGAAGCCGTGGCGGATGCCCATCGACAACGTGACGATGGCGGCGCCGCAGGCCAGCACCTGGACGAGCGGCAATGTGCGTGTCTGGGAAGTCATCCGCGCGACTGTAGCGAATTCGCCGTGCCGCTGCTGTCGCGGGGGCGGTTGGCACTGGCGTCTGTGGTTCCATACAGCCTCCGATCGGGCCGACATAGAATCGGCCGCTATGGCAACGAATCCCGCCCTGAAATCCCCGCCCGAGTATTCCGAAGGTTCGATCCGCGTCCTCAAGGGTCTGGAGCCCGTCAAGCAGCGTCCGGGCATGTACACCCGCACCGACAACCCGCTGCACATCATCCAGGAAGTGCTGGACAACGCCGCTGACGAGGCGCTGGCCGGCCATGGCAAGAAGATTCGCGTCACGCTGCACACCGATGGCTCGGTCAGCGTCGAAGACGACGGCCGCGGCATCCCGTTCGGCCTGCACCCCGAGGAGAACGCGCCGGTGATCGAGCTGGTGTTCACCCGCCTGCACGCCGGCGGCAAGTTCGACAAGGGCCAGGGTGGCGCCTACAGTTTCTCGGGTGGCCTGCATGGCGTCGGCGTGAGCGTGACCAACGCGCTGGCGACGCGTCTGGAGGCCACCAGCCACCGCGACGGTCAGGTGGCGTTCCTGGTGTTCGAGGGCGGCGACGTGACGCAGCCGCTGGTGAAACGCGCGCTGGCCAGCGGCGAGCGCAAGCAGGGCACGACGGTGCGCGTCTGGCCCGATGCCAAGTATTTCGAATCCGCCGCATTGCCGATGGGCGAGCTGACCCACCTGCTGCGCAGCAAGGCCGTGCTGATGCCCGGCGTCCTGGTTTCGCTGACGAACGAGAAGACGCGCGAGACGCAGACCTGGCAGTACAAGGGCGGGCTGCGCGACTACCTGATGCAGACGCTCAACGCCGACCCGGTGATCCCGCTGTTCGAGGGCGAGGGCTATGCCGACGGCAGCAACGACAACTTCGCCGAGGGCGAGGGCGCGGCCTGGGCGGTGGCCTTCACCGAGGACGGCGCGCCGGTGCGAGAGAGCTATGTCAACCTGATCCCGACCACGGCCGGCGGCACGCATGACAGCGGCCTGCGTGACGGCCTGTTCAACGCCGTCAAGAGCTTCATCGAACTGCACAGCCTGCTGCCCAAGGGCGTCAAGCTGCTGCCCGAGGACGTGTTCGCGCGGGCTAGCTACGTGCTCAGCGCCAAGGTGCTCGACCCGCAGTTCCAGGGCCAGATCAAGGAGCGGCTGAACTCGCGCGACGCGGTGCGGCTGGTCTCCAGCTTCGTGCGCCCGGCGCTGGAACTCTGGCTGAACCAGCACGTCGAGTACGGCAAGAAGCTGGCCGAACTCGCGATCAAGGCGGCGCAGACACGCCAGCGCGCCGGCCAGAAGGTGGAAAAGCGCAAGGGCTCCGGCGTGGCCGTGCTGCCCGGCAAGCTGACCGACTGCGAGAGCCGCGACATCGCGCACAACGAGGTCTTCCTGGTCGAGGGCGACTCCGCCGGTGGCAGCGCCAAGATGGGGCGCGACAAGGAATGCCAGGCCGTGCTGCCGCTGCGCGGCAAGGTGCTCAACACCTGGGAAGTGGAGCGCGACCGTCTTTTCGCCAACAACGAGATCCACGACATTTCGGTGGCGATCGGCGTGGATCCGCACGGCCCGAATGACACGCCCGACCTGTCCGGCCTGCGCTACGGCAAGATCTGCATCCTGTCCGACGCCGACGTGGACGGCTCGCACATCCAGGTGCTGCTGCTGACGCTGTTCTTCCGCCACTTCCCCAAGCTCATCGACACGGGCCACGTGTACGTGGCGCGCCCGCCGCTGTTCCGCGTCGATGCGCCGGCGCGCGGCAAGAAGCCGGCGGCCAAGGTCTATGCGCTTGACGAAGGCGAATTGATCGCCATATTGGATAAGTTGCGCAAGGAAGGCGTGCGCGAGGGCGCCTGGAGCATCAGCCGCTTCAAGGGTCTGGGCGAGATGAGCGCCGAGCAGCTGTGGGAGACCACCCTGAACCCCGACACGCGCCGCCTGCTGCCTGTGCTGCTGGGCGACCTCGACTTCGTGCAGACCGAGGCCGAGATCACCAAGCTCATGGGCAAGGGCGAGGCCGCTGCGCGCCGCGAGCTGATGGAACTGCACGGCGACGCCGTGGAGATCGACATCTGATCGTTCCGCGTGGCGTCTGTCCGACCGACCGATGGAGCCAGACCATGACCGATCCCGTCCGCCGTCCCCTGCTTGGGCGCCGACCAGGCCGTTGGAGCTTGTCAGTCGCGCTTGGCCTGCTCTCACTCCTGTATCCATCTGCGCACGCCGAGGTCTGGGGCTACGTGGACGACCGGGGCACGGCGCATTTCGCCGCCGAGCGGCTGGATGCCCGCTACGAGCTGTTCTACCGAGGCCATGACAGCTTCGACAGCCGAACCGACCTGCCGGCGTCCGCTGCCGGCGGCACGCCGCGCCCCATGGCGGCGCCGGCCAGCGCCAGCCGGCTGCTGGCCTACTTCGAGGTGACGCCGGGCTACCAGTCGATCCAGCACCACCTGCGCGAGGCCGCGCAGACGCACGGACTCGACTACGAACTGCTCAAGGCGCTGATTGCCACCGAGTCGGGCTTCGACCGAACGGCGGTGTCGCCCAAGGGCGCCGTGGGCCTGATGCAGCTCATGCCAGCGACGGCCGAACGTTTCGGCGTGGCCGCCGACGCGCGGCGCAGCGTGGCGCAGAAGCTGACCGACCCGGGCACCAACATCCGCGCCGGCGCCCGCTACCTGGGCGAGCTGATGAAGCTGTTTCCCGGTCAGCTGGAACTGGTGCTGGCCGCCTACAACGCTGGCGAGGGCGCGGTGCAGCGCGCGGGCAACCGCGTCCCGAACTACCGCGAGACGCAGAACTACGTGCAGACGGTGCTGCAGCTCCATGCCCTGCTGAAGCCGGCGGCGGCAGTGAGGAGCGCCCAGCGCGTGACGCGCGTGCGCATGGCCCTGGGCGGTGGCGCGGCCATGCCGGGCCGCGCCAACATGATTCCCCCCACCGGCGCGCCGGCCCTGACCGCCGTGGCGCTGACCGAACAAGAATAGTGCGAACAGCTTAGTGTTTCGATGAACGACCAACCTACCCTCGATTTCAAACCCGACGCTCCCGATGACGCGCTCGGCCTGGCCTCCTACGCCCAGCGCGCCTACCTCGAATACGCCCTGAGCGTGGTCAAGGGCCGCGCGCTGCCCGATGTCTGCGACGGCCAGAAGCCGGTGCAGCGGCGCATCCTGTACGCCATGTCCCGCATGGGGCTGGGCTTTTCCGGCAACAGCGGCGCCAAGCCGGTGAAATGCGCGCGTGTGGTCGGCGACGTGCTCGGCCGCTTCCATCCCCACGGCGACCAGGCTGCCTACGACGCGCTGGTGCGCATGGCGCAGGACTTTGCCCAGCGCTACCCGCTGATCGATGGCCAGGGCAACTTCGGCAGCCGCGACGGCGACGGCGCCGCGGCCATGCGCTACACCGAAGCGCGGCTGGCGAAGATCACCAGCCTGCTGCTCGACGAGATCGACGAGGGCACGGTCGATTTCGTGCCCAACTACGACGGCTCCACCGAGGAGCCGCGCCAGCTGCCGGCGCGCCTGCCGTTCAACCTGCTCAACGGCGCCAGCGGCATCGCGGTGGGTCTCGCCACCGAGATCCCGAGCCACAACCTGCGCGAGGTGGCCGACGCCTGCGTGGCGTTGATCAAGAACCCGCAGCTGCCGGACGACGAACTGTTCGCGCTGATCCCCGGCCCGGATTACCCGGGCGGCGGCCAGATCATCAGCGACGCCGCCGACATCGCCAGCGCCTACCGCGGCGGCCGTGGCTCGCTCAAGGTGCGGGCGCGCTGGAAGATCGAGGACCTGGCGCGCGGCCAGTGGCAGCTGGTGGTCACCGAGCTGCCGCCCGGCGTCAGCTCGCAAAAGGTGCTGGAGGAAATCGAGGAGCTGACCAACCCCAAGGTCAAGAACGGCAAGAAGGCGCTGACCCAGGACCAGACCCAGCTCAAGGCCAGCGTGCTGGCCGTGCTCGACGGCGTGCGCGACGAGTCGAGCAAGGACGCGCCGGTGCGCCTGGTGTTCGAGCCCAAGACCAGCCGCATCGAGCAGTCCGAACTCATCACCACGCTGCTGGCCCAGACCAGCCTGGAGACCTCGGCGCCGATCAACCTGACCATGGTCGGCCTGGACGGCCGGCCGGTGCAGAAGTCGCTGCGCCAGATGCTGACCGAGTGGATCGAGTTCCGCCAGGGCACGGTGACGCGGCGCTCGCAGCACCGCCTGAACAAGGTGCTGGACCGCATCCACATCCTCGAAGGGCGGCAGCTGGTGCTGCTGAACATCGACGAGGTGATCGCGATCATCCGCGCCTCGGACGAGCCGAAGGCGGCGCTGATGGCGCGCTTTGGCCTGTCCGAGCGCCAGGCCGACGACATCCTGGAAATCCGCCTGCGCCAGCTCGCGCGGCTGGAGGCGATCAAGATCGAGCAGGAGCTGAAGGAACTGCGTGCCGAGCAGGGCAAGCTGGAGGACATCCTCGGCAGCCCGGCCACGCTGCGCCGCCTGATGGTCAAGGAGATCGAGGCGGACGCCAAGACCTTCGCCGACCCGCGCCGCACGCTGATCCAGGCCGAGAAGAAGGCCGTGGCCGAAATCAAGGTGGTGGACGAGCCGGTGACGGTGGTCATCTCGGAAAAGGGCTGGGTGCGCGCGCGCAACGGCCATGGCCACGAGGCGGCCAGCTTCGCCTTCAAGGCCGGTGACGGCCTGTACGGCACCTTCGAGTGCCGAACGGTGGACCAGCTGCTGGTCTTCGGCAGCAACGGCCGCATTTACTCGGTGCCGGTGGCCTCGCTGCCCGGTGCGCGCGGTGACGGCCAGCCGGTGACCACGCTGATCGAACTGGAAGCCGGCACCCAGATCGCGCATTACTTCGCCGGCCCGGCCAGCGCCATGCTGCTGCTGTCGGGTTCGGGTGGCTACGGCTTCCTGGCCACGGTGGAGGCCATGGTCTCGCGCCAGAAGGGCGGCAAGGCCTTCATCAGCCTGGGCGAGGGCGAGATGGTGTGCCGGCCCTCGCATGTGGCCGTCAGCTCCGCTGCCCAGTCGCTGGCGCCGGCCACCCATGTGGCCTGTGCCTCCACGGGCGGCCGCATCCTGACCTTCGAGCTGAGCGAGCTCAAGACCATGGAAAAGGGCGGCCGTGGCCTGATGCTGATCGACCTGGAGGCCAAGGACACGCTGGCCGGCGCGGCGGCCTACGCGCGCAGCGTGCGCATCGAGGGCATTGGCCGCGGCGGCAAGGCGCGCGAGGAAACGCTGGAGATCCGCAGCCTGAACAACGCCCGCGCCCCGCGTGGCCGCAAGGGCAAGGCGGCCGACCTGGGCTTCAAGCCGGCATCCATCGTGCGGGTGGAGTGATGGACGTCAGCCTGACGGGTGTGGCGGTGGCGGCGCTGGCGTTTGCCGTCACCTTCGGCATCGTCCGGGTGGTGGTCTCCTGGGTGAACAAGCGCCGCCGGGACCGCTCGGAGGCGCAAGCCCTGCGCCAGCAGAGCCGCCAGGTGCGGCGGGCGCTGGCGCGCAAACACAAGGGCTGACGCGCCCTGGCGGGCCGGGTTCACCGGCCCGTCGATCAACCGATCTCGGCGATCAGCTCGATCTCCACGCAGGCGCCCAGCGGGATCTGCGCCACGCCGAAGGCGCTGCGCGCATGGCGGCCCTTGTCGCCGAACACCTCGCCCAGCAGCTCCGAGCAGCCATTCGTGACCAGGTGTTGCTCGGTGAAGTCGCCGGTGGAGTTCACCAGGCTCATCACCTTGACGATGCGTTGCACCTTGTTCAGGTCGCCCACGGCGGCGTGCAGCGTGCCCAGCAGGTCGATCGCGACGGCGCGCGCGGCGGCCTGGCCGTCGGCGGTGGCGAGGTCCTTGCCGAGTTGGCCGGCCCAGACCTTGCCATCCTTCTTGGCGATGTGGCCGGACAGGAAGACCAGCTTGCCGCTCTGCACGAAGGGCACGTAGGCGGCGGCCGGCACGGCGACCGGGGGCAGGGTGATGTTGAGTTCTTTCAGCTTGTCGTAAACGCTCATGGCTTGGCCTCGGCAATCGGGGGGGAGACAGGTTCGGTGTCGTTGACGGGTTCGACCGTCACGGCGACGGCAAGTGTATGCCGCGCCCCGCCCTGGATCACCCCGCGCATCGGCGCGATGTCCGAGTAGTCGCGCCCGGTGGCCAGCGTCACGTAGTCCTCGCCGGGGCTGCCCCAGCCGTCGCGGTGGTTGGTCGGGTCCAGGTCCCACCAGCCGCGGCCGTCCTCGGCGCCGGGCAGGTCCGGCAGGTAGACGGCGACCCAGGCGTGCGAGGCATCGGCGCCGACCAGTCGTGGCTGGCCGGGTGGCGGCTGGGTCAGCAGGTAGCCGCTGACGTAGCGCGCGGCCAGGCCCAGCGCGCGCAGGCTGGCGATCATGATGTGGGCGAAGTCCTGGCACACGCCACGCCGCTGCGCCAGCGCCTCCAGCGCCGGGGTGTTGACCTCGGTGCTCTGCGCCGCGTAGGTGAAGTCGGCGTGGATGCGCGCCATCAGGTCGCGCGCCGCCGCGAGCAGCGGCGTGCCGGGCGTGAAGCTGGGCCGGGCATAGGCGGCGAAGGCCTCGTGGCGCGGCACGTGCGGCGAGGGGAAGATGAACTCGGTGGCCGGGTCGTAGGCGGCGCCGGCGCGGTAGCGGAAGCACTCGCGCACGGCCTCCCAGGCGATGGCGCTGTCGGCCACCCCGGGTGCCTGCGTCAGCACCTCGCTGACGGCCGTGACGCGCAGCAGCTCGTGCGGGGCCTGCAGCGCGAAAAAGCTGCGGTGGTTGCCGTAGACGTCGAGCCCGTCGCTGCGCTGGGCCGGCGCGGGGTCGATGTCCAGCCGGTGGCACAGCACCTGCTGGCCCGGCGTGTCGATCGGGCGCAGGCAGGCCAGGTGCTGCGACGTCTCCACGGCGGGCGTGTAGTCGTAGCGGGTCTCGTGGGTGATCCGCAGGTGCATCAGGCCCCCAGGCTCTGGCCCACGTCGCCGGTGTGGGTGAAATAGCGCAGGCTGATCTCGTCCGACAGGCGCCAGGCGACCGTGCCGCACTGGGCCAGCAGCTCGTGCAGCGCGGGCCGGGCGGCATCGGCGTCGCACAGGGCCTCCAGCGTCCACTGGGCCGGGTCGGGCACCAGCGCGGCTAGGCCGTCGAGCGTGCCGCGGGTGCCGCCGGCCAGCCTGGCCAGGCGCGTGCGCAGGGTCTGCACCACCCAGCCCAGCGAGCGCGGGTTGTCCCGGCTGATCACCAGCAGCTCCAGCAGGGCGGCCACGTCGCGGCTTTGCTGGTACTGCGCATGGAAGCTGATGGTGCTGTCGAACAGCGCCACGATGCCCTCGAAGCCGCCTTCGTCGCTCACCGCGCCATGCTCGAAGCCGCGCGCGAGCGCGGCAGCCAGGAAGCCCAGCCGCTCGATCTGGCGGCCGACGGAGAGCAGGCGCCAGCCGTCGTCGCGCGTCATGCGGTCGGTCTGCGCGCCGGTCATGGCCGCCAGGTGGCCGCTGGCGGCGTCCAGCACGCGCAGCGCGTCCACCGTGGTGTGCGTGCCGCCGTCGCGCACCGCCTCGGCGCAATGGCTGAGGAATTCGGCCTCGGCGTGCACGATCAGGTTCCAGTGCTCCTGCGACAGGCGCTCGCGCACCGCCGAGGCGGCTTGCTTGAGGGCGCGCAGGTTGACGCCGACGCTGGTGCCCGTGTCGCACAGCCCGGCGACCAGCGCCCGCTCGAAGACGCGGCGCCCCTGCGCGGCCGTCGGCGTGCCGGGCGCCAGCAGCGTGTTGGCCTCGGCCAGCTCGCCCAGCCAGGCCAGCAGCGGGGCGGACGAGCGGTGCTCGCCGTTCAGGCTCTCCAGCGTCAGGCGGGCCAGACGCAGGCTGTTTTCCGCGCGCTCGGTGTAGCGGCCCAGCCAGAACAGGTTTTCCGAGGCGCGGCTGGTCACCAGGCGCCGGCGCTGCGCCACCGAGGCGGGCGACAGGCGGGGTGGCAGCAGGCTGGTGCGATCGACCTCGCCCTCGGTCAGCACCCAGGCGTCGGCGCTGCTGCCGCCGCGCTGCATGGAGGCGATGCCGGCGCGGGCGCTGACCAGCCGCGCCAGCCCGCCGGGCAGCACGCGCCAGGATTGTGGGCCATCCGCCAGCGCGAACACGCGCAGCATGACCGAGCGCGGCAGGATGGCGGGGTGCGCCGGGTCGGCGTGCCAGGTCGGCATCTGCGACAGCGGCAGCGCGGCCTGCAGCGTGTGTTCCTCGCCCTGGCGCAGGATGCGGCCGGTCCATTCGTCGCGCTGGCGCCGCGAGAGCCGCCCGCCCAGCACGGCGTCGAAGCTGTGGTGGCTGGTCCAGCCGGGGTAGGTGGGCTTGATCACGCAGTCGGGCAGCCGCGGCAGCGCGGCGTCCAGCGCGGCGCGCTCGCCGCACCACCAGGTGGGCAGGGCCGGCAGCTGCAGTTCCTCGCCGAGCAGCCGCTCGGCCAGGGCCGGCAGGAAGCCGAGCAGCGCGCTCGACTCGAGGAAGGCCGAGCCCGGCGCGTTGGCCATCAGCACCTGGCCGGCGCGGATGGCCTGCAGCAGGCCGGGCACGCCGAGCGTGGAGTCGGGGCGCAGTTCCAGCGGGTCCAGCCAGGCGTCGTCCACGCGCTTGAGCAGGCCGTGGATCGGCTCCAGCCCCTGCAGGGTCTTGAGGTACAGGCGCTGGTCGCGCACCGTGAGGTCGCTGCCCTGCACCAGCGTCAGCCCGAGGTAGCGCGCCAGGTAGGCGTGCTCGAAATAGGTCTCGTTGTAGGGGCCGGGCGTGAGCAGCGCGATGTGCGCGTCGGCGCCGGCCGGGCTCATCGCCTTGAGCGCGTCGACCAGCGCGCGGTAGGCGCCGGCCAGGCGCTGCACGTGCATGGCCTCGAAGGCCTGCGGGAACAGGCGTGAGATGGCCAGCCGGTTCTCCAGCAGGTAGCCCAGGCCGGAGGGCGCCTGGGTGCGCTGCGAGACCACCCACCAGCGGCCGTCCGGGCCGCGCGCCAGGTCGAAGGCGGCGATCGGCAGGTGCATGCCGCCGACCGGCGGCGCGCCGTGCAGAGCGCGCAGGTAGCCCGGGTGGCCCTGCACGAGGGCTGGCGGCAGCAGGCCGGCCTTGAGCAGGTCCTGCGGGCCATAGACGTCGGCCATCACCCCGTCGAGCAAGCGCACGCGCTGCTGCACGCCGGCCTCGATCTGGCGCCAGCTCTCCGCAGAGACCAGCAGCGGGAACAGGTCGAGCGACCAGGGGCGTTGCGGCTGCTCGGGGTCGGCATAGACGTTGTAGCTCACGCCGTTGTCGCGGATCTGGCGCGCCAGGCTGGCGCTGCGCCGGTTCAGGTCGGCAAAGCCGTCCGCGCCCAGATGGGCGAAGAATTCACTCCATGCCGGCGCCAGCCGGTCAGGATCTGCGATGGGGATGGGTGCGGATACCGGCGCCGCGCCGGCGATCACGCCGCCGCGCAGCTCGTCGTAGTGGCCGGGCGTGGCGCCGGCCGCGAGCGACAGCGCCAGCGCCGCCGGGGTCGGCGCGGTGGCGCGGGGGGCAGGGGGCTGGGCGGGTGTCGTCACTGGGACGGTATTGTCACCGCTGTGTCACGGCGGCGCACCGCCTCAGCGCCGCAGGTCCAGCGTGAACGGGAACTCGCGGCTGCGCGGCAGCTCGCTGGTGGCGGGCTGCACCGCCATCGCGCCGGGCGTGTGGCCCATGGCGAAGAAGCGCGACAGGCGCCGGCTCTCCGCCTCGTAGGCGTTGACCGGGAAGGTCTCGTAGTTGCGCCCGCCCGGGTGGGCCACGTGGTACTGGCAGCCGCCGAGCGAGCGCTGCATCCAGGTGTCCACCAGGTCGAAGGTCAGCGGCGCGTGCACGCCGATCGAGGGGTGCAGCGCCGAGGGCGGGTTCCAGGCCTTGTAGCGCACGCCGGCCACGTACTCGCCCACGGTGCCGGTGGGCTGCAGCGGCACCGGGCGGCCGTTGCAGGTGACGACGTGGCGGCTCGGGTTCAGCCCGGTGACGCGCACCTCGATGCGTTCCAGCGAGGAATCGACGTAGCGCACGGTGCCGCCCGGCGCGCCTTCCTCGCCCATGACGTGCCAGGGCTCCAGCGCGTTGCGCAGGGTCAGCGCCAGGCCCATGGCCTGCACCTGGCCGACGAGCGGGAAGCGGAACTCGAAGTGCGGCGCGAACCAGGCGTCGTCGAAGGCGAAGCCGGCCTGGCGCAGTTCGGCCAGCACGTCGGCGAAATCGGCCTGCACGAAATGGGGCAGCAGGAAGCGGTCGTGCAGCTCTGTTCCCCAGCGCGTGACGGGCGCCTGGTAGGGCGCGTCCCAGAAGCGCGCCACCAGCGCGCGCAGCAGCAGCTGCTGCGCGATGCTCATGCGCGCGTGCGGCGGCATCTCGAAGGCGCGCAGCTCCAGCAGGCCCAGCCGCCCCGTGCTGCTGTCGGGCGAGTAGAGCTTGTCGATGCAGAACTCGCTGCGGTGGGTGTTGCCGGTGGCGTCCACCAGGATGTTGCGCAGCGTCCGGTCCACCAGCCATGGGGGCATGAAGGACTCGCCCCCACGCTCCCCCACTTCATGCCGCTTGCGGCTGGCGTGGATTTCCTGCAGGGCGATCTCCAGCTCGTGGAGCTGGTCGTTGCGTGCTTCGTCCACGCGCGGCGCCTGGCTGGTCGGGCCGATGAACAGGCCGCTGAACAGGTAGCTCAGCGAGGGGTGGTTGTGCCAGTACAGCAGCAGGCTGGCCAGCAGCTCGGGCCGGCGCAGGAAGGGGCTGTCGGCCGGCGTGGCGCCGCCGAGCACGAGGTGGTTGCCGCCGCCGGTGCCGGTGTGGCGGCCGTCGGTCATGAACTTCTCGGCCGACAGCCGGGTCTGGAAAGCGGCCTCGTAGAGGAACTCGGTGTGCTGCACCAGCTCGCGCCAGTCGTGGGCCGGGTGGATGTTGACCTCGATCACGCCGGGGTCGGGCGTGACCTGCAGCAGCTTCAGGCGCGGGTCGCGCGGCGGAGGGTAGCCTTCCAGCACGATCCGCACACCCAGCGCCTCGGCGGTGGCCTCCACGGCGCCGAGCAGGTCGAGGTAGTCCTCCAGCCGGGAGAGCGGCGGCATGAAGACGTAGAGAACGCCGCTGGCGCTGTCGGCTGTCTCGGCCTCGGGGCCGCTGGCCCGTGCCGGGTTGCGCATCTCCACGCACAGCGCGCTGCGCGTGACCCAGTGGGCTGATTCGCCGGGCTGCGGGAGGCGGCTGGCGTCGGCCGTGGCGCGGGCGTGCGAGGGCTGGCCCGCGCCGGCGCGATGCCCCTGCACCGCGACGACACCGCCTTCGGCAAAGCCGCCGCCGACGGCATGGGCGACAGGGCCGGCAGGGCCCGCGGGTCCGTCCTTCGGCGCGTGGTACTGGGCGCGCAGCGTGGCCGCGTGGGGCAGCGAATCCCGCGGGGCGTAGGGGTCCTGCTCGATCAGGTAGGGGTAGTCGGCCTGGCTGACCCAGGGCAGCGAATCGAGCGGCAGCCGCCAGCCCATCGGCGAGTCGCCGGGCATGAGGTACAGGCGCTCGTCGCGCAGGAACCAGGGGCCGGTGGACCAGCGCGGGCCGCCGGGCATCTCGGCGTCCCGCGCCTGCAGCGGCAGCACGTAGCCGATCACGGCGTCGAGCTTCTGCCCGAACACGCGGCGCAGCCGGGCGCGTTCCATCGCGTCGTCGAGCTTCGAGTCGAAAGGGTCCACGTTGACGGGCAGGCGGCGCTCGCGCCACAGGTAGTACCAGGCATCCTCGAAGCCGGGCTCGATGTACTGGCCGGACAGGCCGAGCTTGGCTGCCAGCGTTTCGGTGAAGCGGCGCGCGTCCTCGCTGGTGTAGCGGCTCGGCTCACGCTCGTCGGCGAACAGGGCCGGGTTGTGCCAGACCGGCTGGCCGTCGGCGCGCCAGCAGATCGACAGCGCCCAGCGCGGCAGCTGCTCGCCCGGGTACCACTTGCCCTGGCCGAAGTGCAGGAAGCCGCCCTGGCCGTATTCGGCGCGCAGCCGGTGCACCAGCTCGGTGGCGCGGCCGCGCTTGGTGGGCCCCAGCGCGTCGGTGTTCCACTCGGCGGCGTCGCGGTCGTCGGTGGCCACGAAGGTGGGCTCGCCGCCCATGGTCAGCCGCACGTCGCCGGCCTGCAGCCGGCGGTCCACCAGCTCGCCGAGCGCCATCACCCCGGCCCACTGGGCCTCGGTGTAGGGCTTGGTGACGCGCGGTGACTCGTGGATGCGCGTGACCGCCATGTGGTGGCTGAAGGCGACCTCGCATTCGTCCACCGCGCCCTCGACCGGCGCCGCGCTGGATGGCTGCGGCGTGCAGGCCAGCGGGATGTGGCCCTCGCCGGCCAGCAGCCCCGAGGTCGGGTCCAGCCCGACCCAGCCGGCGCCGGGCAGGTAGACCTCGCACCAGGCGTGCAGGTCGGTGAAGTCCACCTCGGTGCCGCTGGGGCCGTCCAGCGCCTTCACGTCGGGCGCGAGCTGGATCAGGTAGCCCGAGGCGAAGCGCGCGGCCAGCCCGCAATGGCGCAGCAGCTGCACCAGCAGCCAGCCCGAGTCGCGGCAGGAGCCGCTGGCCTTCTCCAGCGTCTGCTCGGGCGTCTGCACGCCGGGCTCCATGCGGATCAGGTACTGGATGTCGCTGTGCAGCTGCTGGTTGATCTTGACCAGGAAGTCGATGGTGCGCATCTCGCCGCGGTCGATCCGGTCCAGGTAGGCCTTGAGCCGCGGGGTGGCGGGCTCGGTGGCGAGGTAGGGCGCGAGTTCCTGGCGCGTCGCGTCGCCGTAGCGGAACGGGAAGGTTTCCGCCTCGGGCTCCAGGAAGAAGTCGAAGGGGTTGTACACCGCCATCTCCACCACCAGGTCCACCGTGACCTTGAACTCGGTGGTCCTCTCGGGGAAGACCAGCCGCGCCTGGTAGTTGGCGAACGGGTCCTGCTGCCAGTTGATGAAGTGCCGGGCCGGCTCGATCTTCAGCGTGTAGGAGATCACCTTGCTGCGGCAGTGCGGCGCCGGACGCAGCCGGATGACCTGCGGGCCGAGGTTCACCGGGCGGTCGTACTGGTAGTGTGTGACGTGGTTCAGTGCAGCGTGGATCGACATGGTGCTCGCTTGGGACAGGTTGGGCCGTCGGGTTCCGGCGACCTCACGAGCATACTTAGCAAGAGCCGAGCCAGACGGCCGGCCGGTGTTCAGGCAACGGGGGGAGGGGAGCGATGGCACAAGCAGAGGCGGGGACGCAGGCGCACCTCGGTGGTGCGTCCGGGGTGCTGGCGTGCGTTCCGCCCGCCCTGTTGGCGGGCACGGCGCTGCAGCTGCAGCAGGCCGTGCTCTGGCCGGCCTGGGTTTATGTGCTGGGCGGCCTGGCCCTCGGGCTGCTCGCGGTGGCCGGGTGCCGGCTGGCGCGTGCGGGGCGCCGCCCGGCCTGGGTGGGCAGCCTGTGCTGGGCGCTGAGCGCCGCGCTGCTCGGTTTCGCCCTGACCGGCGGGCGCGCCGCGCTGACCCAGGCGCGGGCACTGGACCCGGCGCTGGAAGGGCGCGACGTGGCGCTGGTCGGCGTGGTGGCGGCCATGCCCCAGCGCGGCGAGGGCGGCCTGCGCCTGCGCTTCGAGGTGGAGTCGGCCACGCGCGAGGGCGTGGCGGTGGCCCTGCCGCCCCAGCTCTGGCTGGGCTGGTGGGTCCGCGCGGGTGACGAGGCCGGTGCGCCGGCCGAGCTGCGCGCCGGTGAGCGCTGGCAGCTCACGGCCCGGCTGAAGGCGCCCCATGGCAACCTGAACCCTCACGGGTTTGATCAGGAGCTGTGGCTGTGGGAGCAGGGCCTGCAGGCCACCGGCTACGTGCGCGCCGGGCCGAAGGACCCGCCACCGCGGCGGCTCGGCGCCACCGGGCGCCATCCGGTCGAGGCCGCGCGGCAGGCGGTGCGCGACGCCATCCTGCGCGAGGGGGCGGCGCTGACCGGCGCGGACGAGTCGGCCCGGCGCCGCGCCGGCGTGGTGGCGGCGCTGGTGACGGGCGACCAGGCCGCGATCGAGCGCGCCGACTGGGACGTGTTCCGCGCCACCGGCGTGGCGCACCTGATGAGCATCTCCGGCCTGCACATCACGCTGTTCGCCTGGCTCGCCGCGGCCGCGATCGGTGCACTGTGGCGGGGCTCGGCCCGCTGGGGCGCGCACTGGTGCTTGCGCCTGCCCGCGCCGGTGGCGGCGCGCGTCGGCGGGCTGGCGCTGGCGGCGGCTTACGCGCTGTTCAGCGGCTGGGGTGTGCCGGCCCAGCGCACCGTGCTGATGCTGGCCGTGGTCACGCTGCTGCGCCTGAGCGGCCGGCGCTGGCCCTGGCCGGCGGTCTGGGGCCTGGCCGCCGCGGCGGTGGTGCTGGCGGACCCGTGGGCGCTGCTGCAGGCGGGCTTCTGGCTCAGCTTCGTCGCCGTGGGGGTGTTGTTCGCGACGGATTCAGGAGCTGCTGACGCAGGCGAATCAAGCGCCAGAGTCCGATTTCTTTCAAGACTTCGCCAGCTCGTGCGCGAGCAGTGGGTGGTCACCGTGGCGCTCACGCCGCTGACCCTGTTGCTGTTCGGCCAGGTCTCGCTGGTCGGCTTGCTGGCGAACCTGCTGGCCATCCCGTGGGTGACGCTGGTGGTCACGCCGCTGGCGCTGGCGGGCCTGCTGTGGGCGCCGTTGTGGCAGGTGGCGGCGGGGGCGTTGCAGCCCTTGACGCTGGGCCTGCAGGCGCTGGCCGCGCTGCCGCTGGCCACGCTGTCCAGCGCCGCGCCGGCGCTCTGGGCGGGCGCTGCCGGCGTGGCGGGCGGGGTGCTGCTGGCGCTGCGCGCCCCCTGGGGCCTGCGCGTGCTGGGCCTGCCGCTGCTGCTGCCGGTGTTGCTGTGGCAGGCGCCGCGCCCGGCGGCCGGGCAGTTCGAGCTGCTGGCGGCCGACGTCGGCCAGGGCAATGCGGTGCTGGTGCGCACGGCCGGCCACACGCTGGTCTATGACGCCGGGCCGCGCTTCTCGGTCGAGAGCGATGCCGGCCATCGCGTGCTGGTGCCGCTGCTGCGCGCCCTCGGCGAGCGGGTGGACACCCTGCTGCTGAGCCACCGCGACACCGACCACACCGGCGGCGCGCGCGCCGTGCTCGCCATGCAGCCGCAGGCCGCGCTGCTGGGCTCGCTGGCGACCGATCACGAACTGCAGGCGCTGCGCCCGATGCGCCGCTGCCAGGCCGGGCAACGCTGGCAGTGGGACGGCGTGCAGTTCGAGCTGCTGCACCCGCCGGCCGCGGCCTACGAGGGCGCTGCACCGAAGCCCAACGCGCTGAGCTGCGTGCTGCGCGTGAGCAACGGCGCGCGCGGCGCGCTGCTGGCCGGCGACATCGAGGCGGCGCAGGAGGCGCAACTGCTCGCCACCGTGCCCGCCCAGGAAGGCCGGCCGGCGCTGCGGGCCGACGTGCTGCTGGTGCCGCACCACGGCAGCCAGACCTCGTCCAGCGCGCCCTTCCTCGACGCCGTGCAGCCGCGCTGGGCGCTGGTGCAGGCCGGCTACCGCAACCGTTTCGGCCATCCGGCGCCGCCGGTGCTGGCACGCTTGCGCGAGCGCGGCATCGCGGTGATCGACTCGCCCCACTGCGGTGCCGCCACCTGGTCCTCGGCGCAGCCGGACGCGGTGCTCTGCCATCGTGAGCAGGCGCGGCGTTACTGGCATCACCAGGTCCCTTGATCGCCGCGCGCAGGAGAACCCCATGAGATACCGTGTCGCCCTTTGTGTGGCTTTCCCTCTGGCGCTTCATTCGGCCTTGGCTGGGGCGGAAATGTTCGGCGTCGCCGCGACGGATGGCCAGGTCGTGTGCCTGGCCACGCGTCAACCCGTCCCTCCGTTGCCACGTCGGGTGAAGGTCGTTCTGCCGCATGGTCCCCAGCGCGTGCTGTCGGGCACGGTGACCGACCGGACGGTGACATCCTGCGGCGCGTTGGCATCCCGCCAGCTGGCCGGCCCATTCTGGGTCCTTCGCCTGGATCCAGGCAGCGAACTGCATCCCGGCGAGCTTGGCATTGCGAGTCTTGGGCGGCCTCGGGCCGCCGGATTTCGCTCCTGCGCGAGCGCCGAAGGCGTGCACTTGACGGTGTGGTCGGGCCGGCCGCTGCGCAGCCGAAGAATCTGGCACGCGTACGTGCCTCTCGGCCATGACGTCGAGCCTTCGTGTACCCCTCGAGATGTCGAGGGGACGCGCTGACGCGCTGCTTCCCGCGGCGATCGCGACGCCGGTTCTTCATCACCATGCATGAGGTCGCGCACAAATCACAGCAGGCTGGCTCGCAACTTGCTATCGTGTCTTCAGGAGAAAGGCGCCATGCAGAAATTCGACGAGATGTATGAAACGCTGCCGATGGAGGGCAGTCCGGTCCGCGAGCACTATCGCACCTACGCCAAGTGGCTGTCCCGGCAAAGCGCCGAGAGCATGCAGGCAAGGCGCGAGGAGGCGGAGGTGATCTTCCGGCGCGTCGGCATCACCTTTGCCGTCTATGGCGCGAAGGACGAGGACGGCGCCGGCGCCGAGCGGCTGATCCCGTTCGACCTGATCCCGCGCGTCATCCCGGCGCACGAGTGGAGGCGGATGGAGCAGGGGCTGGTGCAGCGCGTCACGGCGCTCAACCGCTTCCTCCACGACGTCTACCACGACCAGGAGATCCTCAAGGCCGGCGTGATCCCGGCCGAGCAGGTGCTGAAGAACGCGCAGTTCCGCCCCGAGATGATGGGTGTGGACGTGCCCAACCAGCTCTACTCGCACATCAGCGGCATCGACATCGTGCGCGCGCCCAACGCCCGCGGCGAGGGCGAGTACTACGTGCTGGAGGACAACCTGCGCGTGCCCAGCGGCGTGTCCTACATGCTGGAGGACCGCAAGATGATGATGCGGCTGTTCCCCGAGCTGTTCAGCATGCACCGCGTCGCGCCCGTCGCGCACTACCCGGACCTGCTGCTGGAGACGCTGCGCGCCTCCAGCCCGGCCACCACGGCCGAGCCCACTGTGGTGGTGCTCACGCCCGGCATGCACAACAGCGCCTACTTCGAGCACGCCTTCCTGGCGCAGCAGATGGGGGTGGAGCTGGTCGAGGGGCAGGACCTGTTCGTCAAGGACGACTTCGTCTACATGCGCACCACGCGCGGCCCCAAGCGCGTGGACGTGATCTACCGCCGCGTCGATGACGACTTCCTGGATCCACAGGTGTTCCGGCCCACCTCCACGCTGGGCTGCGCCGGCCTGATGCGGGCCTACCGCGCCGGCCACGTGGCGATCTGCAACGCGGTGGGCACGGGTGTGGCCGACGACAAGTCGATCTACCCCTACGTGCCGAAGATGATCGAGTTCTACCTCGGCGAAAAGCCGATCCTCAGCAACGTGCCGACCTGGATGTGCCGCGAACCGGACGACCTCAAGTACGTGCTGGCCAACCTGAAGGAGCTGGTGGTCAAGGAGGTGCACGGCGCCGGCGGCTACGGCATGCTGGTCGGCCCGGCGGCGACGGCGGCCGAGATCGAGGCCTTTCGCCAGGCGCTGCTGGCCGACCCGGCGCGCTACATCGCGCAGCCGACGCTGAGCCTGTCGAGTTGCCCCACCTTCGTGGACAGCGGCATCGCGCCGCGCCACATCGACCTGCGCCCGTTCGTGCTGTCGGGCAAGGACGTGCAGATGGTGCCGGGGGGGCTGACGCGCGTGGCGCTCAAGGAGGGTTCGCTGGTGGTCAATTCGTCGCAGGGCGGCGGCACCAAGGACACCTGGATTCTGGAAGTTTGAGGGAGAGAACATGCTCAGCCGCACCGCCGACCACCTTTACTGGATGAACCGCTACACCGAGCGCGCGGAGAACACCGCCCGCATGCTCAACGTGAACTACGAGACCTCGCTGCTGCCGCAGTCCGCCGACGTGGCGCAACTGGGCTGGCAGGGCGTGCTGTCGATCAGCGAGCTGCTGCCGTCCTACCAGGCGCTGTATGGCGACATCACGGCGCAAGGGGTGCTGGAGTTCATGGTGAAGGACGAGGACAACCCGTCCTCCATCGTCTCCTGCCTGAAGGCGGCGCGCGAGAACGCGCGCGCCGTGCGCGGCACGTTGACCACCGAGGTCTGGGAGACGCAGAACCAGACCTGGCTGGAACTGGGCCGCATGCTCAAGAGTGGTGCATTCGAGCGCGACCCGGGGCAGTTCTTCGAGTGGGTGAAGTTCCGCTCGCACCTCTCGCGCGGCGTCACCGTGGGCACCATGCTGATGGACGAGGCCCTGCATTTCATGCGCCTGGGCACCTTCCTGGAGCGCGCTGACAACACCGCGCGCCTGGTGGACGTGAAGTTCCACGCGGTGGAGCGCGACTTCTACGGCACCGTGAACGGCAAGGATCAGGAGTACGACTTCTACCACTGGAGCGCCATCCTGCGCAGCGTCAGCGCCTTCGAGATCTACCGCAAGGTCTACCGCGACGTGATCCGCCCCGAGCGCGTGGCCGAGCTGCTGATCCTGCGCCCGGACATGCCGCGCTCGCTGCACGCCAGCCTGAACGAGGTGGTGGCCAACCTGCAGCTGGTGAGCGACGACGCGTGCAGCGACACTCTGCGCCATGCCGGGCGGCTGCGCGCCGACCTGCAGTTCGGCCGCATCGACGAGATCCTCGCCACCGGCCTGCACGCCTTTCTGACGCAGTTCCTCGATCGCGTGAACACGCTGGGCAGCCGCATCGGGCGCGAGTTCCTGCTGCCGGCGGTGAACTGAGCGCGGCGTCGCTTCAGCCTGGCGACGGGCCGGCCAGCGCCAGCGCGCCGGCTGTGGCCAGCAAGGTCAGGCCCAAGGGTGCACTGAGGTGCCGACCCCAGGGCAGGTTCTTCTCGGCCGCCATCGCCGCGCCGATCGCCAGCATCCAGCCCGGGTTGCCGGTGCCGACCACGAACATCAGCAGCATCAGCGCCCAGCAGCAGCCGACGCAGAACAGCCCGTGCGCCAGCCCCAGGCGCAATGCCTCGCGCCGCGGCTCGCGTCCATGCCAGTGCTGGGTGATGAAGCCCAGCGGCGAGCGGCAGCGGTCCAGGCAGCGGTATTTCAGCGCGCTGAACTGGAACAGGCCAGCTCCGCCCAGTACCAGCGGACCGAGCGCCCAGCCCTGCCGGAACATCCAGTCGCTGCGCGCTGCGAAGCCGTGCAACCCGGCGTCCATGCCATGGGCGAGCAGGCCAAAGCCGAACCAGGCGAGCAGATAGCCAAGCACCAGGCGCGTCAGCAGGGCGCCGGCATCGGCGCGGGAGGCGACCATCCGGCTGAACAACCGCAGCAGCGGGTAGATCGTGGGCAGCATCATCGCGGCTACCATCAGCAGCCAAGCGCCGGCATGCCCCAGCGCCGGCAGCAGCCATTCACCCTGCGGGATGGCGCGGCACCACGCGGCCAGCTGCCCCAGGTCGCTCCAGCGGTCGTGCGCGAGGTAGCCCGACCACGGGCTCAGGCTCCAGGCCCACAGGGCCCCCCAGGCCAGCAGCACGACGCCGGCGAGCAACCACCGGAACAAGCGGCCACGGTCCGGCAGGGCCACGCCCGGCGACGAGCCTGGCGGGGCCGATTCGGCAGACGGCATGGCGGGTTCCCGCAAAGGCGGTGCTTCTATAGGCGATCAGGCGTCGAACATGAAGGTGCTCTGCACCGAGTTGTAGCCTTGGATGTCGAGGTCGATGCCGAGCAGGTCGTTCTTCGCCGTGAAGTGCGGCGACCGGCCGACATAGGCCGGCGCGCCGGGCACGCTGGAAAAAATCGTGTCCGCCAGCACCGTGGTGCCGCCGGTGGCGCCGGTGAAGGCCTCCATCTCGGCATAGCTGGCATCACCGACCTTCAGCGATCCCTTCCCGCCCTGAACCTGGAACTGGATCGGCACGCGTTCGACCGACACCACGCTGCCGATCAGCTTGGCCAGCTCGGCGACCGGGCCGCCGAGTCGGCCGCCATAGACATCGAGCAGCGCCTGCTGCTGCTGGGGCGTCGTGTCCTCGTCCAGATAGAGGGCGGCGCGCCAGTTGCCGGCGAGCACGTTGCCGGGGATGTAGGCCATGGCGGCCAGAGTGCGGCCGCTCACGTCGATGCCGTTGACATTGCCGCGGTCAAAATGCCAGGCCATCACGCCCTTGCAGTGGCCGAGATCCGGGTCTTCGCCGACCCAGCAGGGGCAGATGGCGCGGCAGGTGCAGACTTCGAGCATGCGCCCTTCAAGATGGTAGGCCATGATGTTCTCCTTGACACCAGGAGCCAGTCCGGCATGGCCGGGATGGTCTTGTCGATGGCGCTGAAGTCTAGGTGGCCGGGGCCCGCTTTTCAAACGCGGCGGCGGGGACTCGCGGCGCCGCGACGGGTTTCGTCGCCCGCGGGGTGGGCCGGCGCCGCGCGGGGCGAAGGCTCAAGGCGCCCCGCGGATGGCCTGCAGCCGTGCGTCGGCCAGCCCGACCAGCAGGGCCTTGCCATCCGGCGTCACGCGGAATTCACCGTACTTCGCAGCCTCCCAGCGCCTGGCGTCGCCTTCCCTGAAGAACCACGCATCGGTGACCAGCGTCCAGCGGCCGTCCTTGGGCGTGAGCTCGATGCGCATCTCGCCGGGTTGCAGCGGATCGGCCGCCTGGGCGATGCGCTGCAGCCGTGCCACGCCGTTCGCCTCGCGTTGCGCAACCACATGGGGGCGCTGCGCGGCCAGCAGGGGGCCGGGGTCGCCGGGGAGGCGGAAGTTCAGCCGCATGTAGTCGCCCTGCATCAGCGAGCGCGGGTCGATCGGCGCCAGTTCCACGAAGACCTTGTCGCCGCTGGCGATCAGGGCTTCCTTGTCCCGGATGGCGAGGTTCACCGCGGCCAGCGTGGCCAACGCACTCAGCGCGATCAGCGCCACGGTTGGGCCGCCGCGCGCGGGCGAGCCCGGGTTGGCCGGCCGCGGCTCGGCGCCGCGGCGCAGCGACAGCCAGGCCAGCGTGCCCAGCACCACGGCCGCCAGCAGCAAGACGAGCGCCTTGTGCGCCAGAGGCCATTGCAGCTGGTAGTAGAAGCTGCCCAGGATCCATGCCGCGGCCAGGGCGGCCGCGCCGGCGAGCCGCCAGCGCTGGCTGGTCGCGGTCCAGGCCAGCACGAGCAGGGTGGCGCCCAGCGCCGGCAGGAACCAGGCGAGGGCCGCCAGCACCACGGCGACCGCGCCGACCAGCGGCTGGCGCAGGCTTGGCCAGGCCCGCGCCACGAGCAGGGCCGCCAGGCCCGCCACCACCGCGGAGCCCGGCTGGATCCAGCGCGGTCCGGCCTGAGGCGCCAGGCCCGAGCCCAGGTCGCGCGCCAGGCCGCCCCAGGGGCCCAGGCTGCCCGCCACCATGAAGCTCATGCCGGACCAGAGGGCCAGGCTGGCCAGCAGCATCAGCACCCAGCCCGCGGCGATGGATTCGAGCGCCGCCGCCCACGGCGCCCGCGCGCCCTGGCCGAGCAGCCGCCGCTGCGCCACCATGGCGAGCAGCCACGCCGCCAGGACCACATGCAGGGAGAGCCACATGGACAGGAGGGCCCGCTCCGCGCCGCGCAGCCAGTGGCCCTGCGCCAGCGCGGCCAGTGCCAGCGCGGCGGCCACGGCGCCCAGCAGCGCGCGCAGCCAGGCCTGCCTGATGGCGGCCGCCACGCCGAGGGCGACCACGGCCAGCAGGCCCGCCGCGGCCTGGCCGGACAGGTCGCGCGACAGGCCGAACGCCAGCGACCCGCCGCCGACCAGCAGCCCGGGCACCGCCAGCTGCTCCAGGAAGACGGGCAGCTCCCGCGAGCGCAGCACGACCACGGCGGCGGCCAGCACCAGCAGGCCGCAGAGGTAGGGCCCGGGGCCGCGCAGGAGGAGGTCGCGCAGCAGCAGACTCACCACGCCCAGCAAGGGCACGGCGGCCAGCCACGCGCCCAGCCCGGTCAGCAGCACGACGGGCCAGGGCCGGCTGTCCTGCGCGGGCAGCGTGGCGTCGGCCGGCAGCAGGCCCTGGTCGATGGCGGCCCGTACGCCCGCTGACGGGCGATCGATGCGTGCGGGTCTCATGCGGGCACCTCCTCGCCGCCATGGCCGCGCCGCGCCAGGCGCGTGATGAGGCTCACCGACGCCGCCACCAGCCCGGCAGCCACCAGCCCGATCAACAGCAGCCGGCCCATCGAATCCCCGCTGCTGCCCTCGAACAGCAGGCGCGCCAGACCGGCGACGAGCAGCGTGTTCAGGCCCAGCGTGACCGCGCTGAGGACGAAGACGTCGAAGGCGCGGGACGAGGCCAGCACCAGCGCGGCCAGGGCGAACACGGTCAGCGCCAGCGGGTAGTGGGCGGCCACCTTGTTGTGGAACAGGGCGCCCAGGCCGGCCAGGGTGATGCCGATGACCGTCAGCGTGGCCGCGACGCGCAGCGCCCAGTCACCCGCCCCCGTGAACCGCCGGGCCGCGGGGCCGAGAAAGATCACGAGCAGCGCGGCGCTGCTCCACGCCATGAGAAACGTCCGCAGGTCCTCGGGCTGTACCGACCAGCGGTGCCCCGTGTGGGCGTAGGTCCACAGCGACACGGCGGTCATCGTCACCAGCGCCCAGGGGGCCCACAGCACGTCGCTGCGCACGCCCAGGCACAGGGGCAGGGCCAGGGCGGCCCACAGCGCGAACAGCTGCCACGGGTCGGCGCCGGTCTGGTAGGTCTGCCCAAAATAGGCGAACAGGCCGCCGATGCACAGCAGGGCCAGCAGCCCCAGCGGCGCGCGCAGGCCCGGCCGCAAGGCGGCGCCGGTGCAGAACACCAGGACCGCGCCCTGCAAGAGCGCGAAGCGGCCGACGCGGCCCAGCGTTTCCCAGTTCGCCGCCAGCCACAGGATCACGCCGAGTCCGCCCAGGGCCGCGGCGATGATGGCCACGGCCGGCCAGAAGCGGCGCACCAGGCCCGCGGGTTCACGGTCCAGGCCGGCGGCCAGGAACAGGGCCTGCGTGGCCCGGCTGTCCAGGCGATACCGATGCGCCAGCGCGTACAAGGCGATGCGTGTGTTCATGGACCCTTCCTCTCCTGTGCGGGCCATTGTGGCACGCGGGCACCGTCGCACCCGCCGTGCGTTCCCGGTGCTGGAGGGGGTTGAAACTTGCGCCGGCTCAGCCTTGCGTCAACGCGGCAGCGCGGCGGTCACCTCGCGGCCCAGTTCGATCACGGCCATCGCGTAGTAGCTGCTCCAGTTGTAGCGGGTGATGGCGTAGAAGTTCTCCGTGCCGGCCACGTAGCTCGGCGGCTCGCCGCCGTTGGCGGGGTCGCCGTTCTGCAGTTCGATCAGGGCCAGCGGGCCCGGGTGCTGCAAGGCTTCGCCATCGAGCACGGCGCCCTTGGCGGTGAAGCTCGCCACGCTGAAGGTGGGCAGGATGTCGGGCGCGAGCAGGGCGTCCAGGTCCAGCCGGCTCGCGTCGAAGCGCACGGGGTAGTGCGTGGGCAGGCCGGGCCGCCAGTTGAAGGACTGGAAGTAGTTGGCCACCGAGCCGATCGCGTCGTCGGCACTGTTGAACAGGTCCACCCGGCCGTCGCCGTCGAAATCCACCGCGTACTTGACCCAGCTCGACGGCATGAACTGGGGCAGGCCCATCGCGCCGGCGTAGCTGCCGCGCGGCGCCAGCGGGTCGGCGCCGGTGCGGTGGGTGAGGGTGAGGAACTGCTCCAGCTCGCTCCTGAAGAATTCCTGCCGGGCGGCGGCACGCGGGTGCTCGGCCGGGAAGTCGAAGGCCAGCGTGGCCAGCGCATCGAGGATGCGGAAGTTGCCCATGTGCTGGCCATAGATCGTCTCCACGCCGATGATGCCGACGATGATCTCGGCCGGCACGCCGTACTCGCGCTCGGCGCGGGCCAGCGCCTCGCGGTGCGCCTGCCAGAAGCGTACGCCGGCCTGGATGCGGATCGGGTCGATGAATCGGCTGCGGTAGAGCCTCCAGTTCTTGGCCGTGCCGGTGGGCGGCGGCCGCATCAGGCGTGGAATGGCCGGGATGAAGCTGGCCTGGCCGATCGCCTGGCGCACCCAGGCCGGGTCGAGGTCGCGCCGCCCGGCCAAGTCGTCGGCGAACTGCATCGCGTCCTCGCGCGTGGCGTAGGCGGGGCCGGCCGCCGGCGCGGTGGCCGTGCGCACCAGGGCCGGCCGGGCGACGGGGCGCTTGCTCTTGTGGGGTTTCTGGGCCTGGGCCGCGGTGACCAGGTGCAGCGCGGCGAGCAGCAGCAGGGCTTGCGCCGCGCGGGTGAGGGGGAATCGGGGCATGGCCCCGAGCTTACTGCGGCCAGGGCAGCCGACGAAACGCCTTACGCAATGTTGCCAGGCGCGCGCGCTGCTCGCCGGCCGCGGCCGGTGCGTAGCGGCAGTGCTCCAGTTGCAGCAGCCAGTCGTGCAACGCCCGGCGCTGCGCCTCGGTCCAGGGCCCCCGCAGCACGGCCTGCGCCAGCGCGCGCGGCGGTGCGCTGGGCGCGCTGGCCAGTCCCGCGTCGTCCAGCCGCTGGCGCGCGCGCGCCAGCAGGCGCAGCCAGGGGTCGTGCTGGCGGCGCTCCCAGAGGCTCCAGCCGGTGCCGGCCAGGCTGGCGGCGACCAGGCAGGCGATCAGCAGCAGGCCCAGGTCCTGCCAGCTCGGCGAAGCGAAGCCCAGGCGCTTGAGCAGGTCGAGCTGCTTGCCCTGGGTGTAGTTCAGCACCCACTGGTTCCAGCCGTTGTTGAGCGCCTCCCAGGTGTGACGCAATTGCGTGGCCAAGCCCGGGCTGAGGTTGCCGAGAACGGCGGTGACGGCACCCTGGGGTGGCGCCAAGCGCCGGAAGGTGCCGGTGCGACCGGGGGCCACGGCGGAGGTCGGGTCCACGCGCGCCCAGCCGCGTTCGGCCAGCCAGACCTCGGTCCAGGCGTGGGCGTCGCTCTGGCGCACGGTCCAGAAGCCGTCCACCGGGTTGAACTGGCCACCCTGGTAGCCGGTGACGACGCGCGCCGGCACGCCCGCCGCACGCATCAGCACGACGAAAGCCGAGGCGATGTGCTCGCAAAAGCCCGCCTTGGTGTCGAACCAGAATTCGTCCGCGCTGTGCCGGCCGGTCACGCCGGGCTCCAGCGTGTAGGTGTAGCCGCCCTCGCGCAGACGCTGCAGCGCCGCTTGCACCAGGCCCTGGGTATCCGGTGTCGCCTGGCGCAATTCGGCCGCCAGCTGGAGCGTGCGGGGGTTGAAGTCGGCGGGCAGTGCCAGGTAGGGCTGCAGGTCGATCAGGGCCTGGCCGCGCGGGCTCAGGGGACCGTGACCGAAGCGCGGGTAGCTTTCGGCGCGGTAGCGCACCAGGTCGGTGATCGGGCGATCAGCCAGCCACTGCAGGTCTTCGGTCATGCGCACCTCGAAGCCGGGCAGTTCGGGCGCGCGCGCCGCGGCCTCCAGCACGAACAACCAGGGTCGGCTGCTGGGCTCCAGCGTCACTTCATAGGCGACGGCCGGTCCGCCCACCCGCAGGCCGCTGCGGCCGGCGAAGCCCGGGCGCGACGAGGACAGTGGACGCCATTCGCGCCCGTCGAAGCGCGACAGCACTGGCCCACGCAGGTACATGTCGGCCAGCGCCGGCGGCGCGCCATCGAACTTCAGGCGCAGGGCAATGCTGTCGTCCAGCGCCAGGCGTGCCACGTTGCCGACTTCCATGCTGGACGACAGGCCGCTGCGCCCGGTCATGGCGTCGCTGGGGATGCCCCACAGCGGCGCGAAGCGCGGAAACAGCACGAACAGCATGGCCATGATGGGTGCGCCCAGCAGCGCCATCCAGGCGGCGGTCTTCAGTGCTTGCGACAGCGGCGGCTGGCCGACCGGCAGGTGCGCGTTGACCAGCGCGGCCAGCAGGCCGAGCAGGGCGACCAGCATGGCGGCGGCCGTAAGCAGCGACTGCGAGTAGAAGAAGTTGGTCAGCATCGTGAAGAAGCCGAGGAAGAACACCACGAAGGCGTCGCGCCGGGCACGCAGTTCCAGGGTCTTCAGTGCCAGCAGCACCACGATGAGCGTCACGCCGGCGTCGCGTCCGAGCAGGGTGCGGTGCGTGGCCAGGGTGGCGCCGAGGGTCAGCGCGAGCAGGCCGAGCAGCCACCAGCGCCCCGGCAGCGGGCGGCTGTGCCAGGCCAGCCAGCCGCGCCAGGCCAGCACGCCGGCGGCCAGGGCGGCGCACCAGGCCGGCAGGTGGCCGAGCTGGGGCCCCAGGACCCAGGCGATCACGGTCAGCAGGAACAGGGTGTCGCGCGCCTCGCGCGGCAGGTGGGTGAGGCGGTTCAGCATTGCGCCAGGGCCTCCAGGCATTGGCGCTGGTGCCGGGCGCCGCCTGCGGGCGGCAGCTCCAGCCCGGGCAGGCGCAGGCCATAGTCCAGCCCCAGACGCTCGGCGGCCAGCACCCAGGCGCACAGGCGCGAGAGCTTTGCCTCGGCGTCCAGCATGCCGGCTTGCGCGTAGTCGAGCCAGAGGTCGTGATGCTGGGCCTGACGGGTGTCGCGGCTGACCAGCTCATCGGCGCGGGCCAGCTTCTTCCAGACCACCAGGCGCAGCGGGTCGCCGCGCCGCCAGGCGCGCACGCCGTCGAATTCACCGCTGCTCTGGACGGTAGCGATGCCGGCGTCGCCGGCGCGCGGCTGGCCGGGCGGCAGCGGTGGCGGGCGATGCTCGGGCGCGGGATAAACCAGCACCTGCGCCGCCGGGCGCCAGACGCTCCAGACGCGGAAGGTGCCCAGCGGAAAGCGCGTCTCCACGATCAGCGTGGGTGCCGGGTGCAGGCCGCGCGGCAGCGGCGGCAGGCCCAGCTGCACGGTGGCGTTGCCCTGGGCCGGCACGTCCGCCCAGGCCCAGTTGCGGGCGCCGCGCACGCGCAGGCCCACGGCGTAGCGCGGTGTGCGGCGGGTGCTGGCCAGCTGCACCTCCAGCACGCCGGCGCTGCCGGCAAAGTGGGCCTGCGGCGGGCCCAGATGCAGCGTCAGGCCGCGCAGCGTGGCATGACCGACATAGAGGCCGACCACGGCACTGCCTGCGAGCAGGAAGGTCAGCAGGTAGCCGAGGTTGAGCTGGTAATTGATGGACGCGACGAGCAGCACCAGCAGGGTGGCGGCCAGCATCACGCCGGCCCGGGTGGGCAGCACATAGATGTTGCGCTCGGCCAGCACCAGCGTGTCGGTCAGTGGCTGGCGGGCGTTCAGCCAGTTGGCCAGGTGCGTGCGCAGCCGGGTCAGCGGCAGGCGCCAGGCAGCGGGAGGGGTGGATTGGGGCGTGGCGGCGCGTGCCGTCATGCGAGAGCCACCGCGTCGATCATGGCGCGCACCTGCTCCACGGCGCTGCGCCCGGCGTGGCCTACCGGCACCAGGCGGTGCGCGATGCACTGCGGCAGGATGGCCTGCACGTCGTCCGGCGCCACGTAATCGCGGCCGGCCAGCAGGGCCTGGGCGCGGGCGGCGCGCACCAGGGCGATGCCGGCGCGCGGCGACAGGCCCTGCACGAACCAGCGGCCGTTGCGCGTGGCGTCGAGCAGGTCCTGCACATAGTCCAGCAGAGGCTCGGCCACGTGGACCTGCTGCACGGCCTGCTGCAGCTGGCCCAGTTCCTCGGTGGTCAGCAGGGCGGGCAGCTGCTCCACCATGTCGCGCCGGTCGTGACCGGCCAGCAGCGCGCGCTCGGCCACGCGGTCCGGGTAGCCGATCGACACGCGCATCAGGAAGCGGTCGAGCTGCGACTCGGGCAGCGCGTAGGTGCCGAGCTGGTCCAGTGGGTTCTGCGTGGCGATGACGAAGAACGGCGCGGGCAGGGCGTAGGTTTCGCCCTCCACCGTGACCTGTTTTTCCTCCATGGCTTCGAGCAGCGCGCTCTGCGTCTTGGGACTGGCCCGGTTGATCTCGTCGGCCAGCAGCACCTGGGCGAACACCGGCCCGCGGTGGAACACGAACACCTCCTTGGCCCGCTCGTAAATCGAGACGCCGGTCAGGTCGCTGGGCATCAGATCGGCGGTGAACTGCACCCGGGAAAATCGCAGGCCGAAGGTGCGCGCCAGCGCATGGGCCAGGGTGGTCTTGCCCACGCCGGGCACGTCCTCGATCAGCAGATGGCCACCGGCCAGGAGGCAGGCCACGCTGTCCTGCACCTGGGGCGCTTTGCCCACCATCACCGTGTTAAGCTGATCCAGAATCGACTTGATTTTGCGTTGTGCATCCATGGCACGACCTTATCCCAAAATAGCGACGAGACGACGGTTCAGAACGTGAATAAGACCGGTTACTACACCCACCGTGACTGCTGGAAGCATGAAATGGGCGAGGGCCACCCCGAGTGCCCGCAGCGGCTTGACGCCATCGAGGACCGGCTGCTGATCACCGGCGTCGGCGACGCGCTGGACCGGCGCGAGGCGGCACCCGCCTCGCTGGACGAGATCGAACTGGCGCATGACCGCTTGTATGTGGCCGCGCTGCGCGGCCTGAGCGACCGGCTGAAGGATGAGATCCTGGCCGGCGGCCCGCAGCACCTGCAGGTGGACCCGGACACCTCGATCAATGTCCACACCTGGGATGCCGCCCTGCGCGCCGCCGGCGCTGCCCTGGCGGCGACGGACGCGGTGCTGGCCGGCGAGCTGGAGAACGCCTTCTGCGCGGTGCGCCCGCCGGGCCACCACGCCGAGCGCAACAAGGCGATGGGCTTCTGCTTCTTCAACAACGTGGCGATCGCCGCCAAGTACGCGCTGGAGCGGCATGGCCTCAAGCGCGTCGCCATCGTCGATTTCGACGTGCACCACGGCAACGGCACCGAGGACATCGTCGCCGGGGACGAGCGCATCCTGATGGTCAGCTTCTACCAGCATCCGTTCTTTCCCGAGGGCGGCTCGGTCTCCAACGCCAGCAATCTGGTGAACGTGCCGGTGCCGGCCTACACGCGCGGCATGGACGTGCGCGAGCTGATCGAGATGATGTGGCTGCCGCGCCTGGAGGCGCACAAGCCGGAGATGATCTTCATCAGTGCCGGCTTCGACGCACACCGCGAGGACGACATGGGCCAGCTCGGCCTGACCGAGCAGGACTTCGCCTGGATCACCGAGCGCGTGAAGGACGTCGCGCGCCGCTTCAGCCACGGCCGCATCGTCAGTTGCCTGGAGGGCGGCTACCACCTGGGGGCGCTGGCGCGCAGCGTGGAGGCGCACCTGCGCGTGTTGGCCGACCTGTAGCGGCGCCTGTTTCCCGGTGCCAGTGCTTCGTCGATCCCGCGCCCGCGGCGAGGACGGGCGGGCACTTCGTCATGCCCGCCGATAATCCTGGCGATGTTCCCCTGTCGATGCGCCTGCCTGCGCCGCACTCCCTGGCACCAGCGGCTGCGGGTGGCGTTGCTCCTGCTGACCGGATGGTGGGGCATGGTCCTGGGCTGTGCCGCCGCTGCGGCCGGCCAGCCTCCCGTGGTGGAGATCAGCCGCATGGCGCAGTCACCTCTCTCGCTCACCGAGCACCTTGCCGTGCTGGAGGACCCCACTCAGTCGGCGAGCCTGGCCGATGTCCAGGCGCCGGCCCTGGCCGCACGTTTCCGTGCCAGCCTGGGGCCGGCGGAAAGCCTGAGCTTTGGCATCACCGCCTCGGCCTACTGGTTCCGGGTGGTGCTGCGCAATGACGACGACCAGCCCCTGGAGCGCCTGCTGGAAATCGCCTACGCGCGCCTTTCCCACGTCGAACTCCACCGCCCCCTGCCCGGTGGCGGCTACCAGGCGCTAGGCACCGGCGCCACTGCCCCCTTTGACAGCCGCCCCTACGCCAACCGCTTCTTCGTCTTTCCGCTGACCCTGCCGGCCCATGCCGAGCAGACCTATTACCTGCGCGTGCGCTCCACCACCGCCTTCATCGTGCCCGCCCGGTTATGGACACCCCAGGCCTTTCACCTGCACGAACGCAACGATTACCTGGCGCAGGCCTGGTATTTCGGCATGGCGGCGGCGATGATCCTGTTCAACCTGCTGATGTTCGCGCGCCTCAGGGATGTGCTGTACCTGCTCTACGTGGGATTCGCGCTCTCGATGTCCTTTGCCCTGGCCTCGCAGAATGGCCTGGTCAAGGAATTCGCGCGGCTGCAGTCGCCGCTGTGGTCCGATCTCTCCACCACTTTCGGCTATTCGATCACGATCGCCATGGGCATGCTGTTCATGCGCCGCATGCTGGAGATGGCCACGCTGATGCCACGGACCGACCGGCTGTTCAAGCTCCTGGTGCTCTTCTTCTTCCTGTCGCCGGTGGTCTTCCTGTTTTCCGGGCAGGCCTTCATCCAGACGGCCGCGCTGGTCTACATCGCCGCCGTCGTGCTGATGATCGTCGTTGCCTTCCGCTGCGCCTGGTTGAGCCAGCGCAGTGCGTATTTCTTCCTGGCCGCCTTCCTGCTGCTGGGCCTGGGCGCCATCACCAATACCCTGCGGGCCATCGGTCTCGTGCCAACCCACCCCATCACCGTCAATGCCATGCAACTGGGCGCGGCCCTGGAGATGCTGCTGCTGTCCTTCGCGCTGGCCGACCGATTCGACCAGATTCGCCGCGACAAGAACCGCATTCAGGGCAAGCTGCTGCTGGCGCGGCAGCAACTGATTGACAACCTCCAGCACGCCGAACGCCGGCTGGAGCAGCGCGTGGCCGAACGCACGCAGGAGCTGGGCGAGCTCAATGCCAGGCTCGCCGCACTGAGCATGACCGACAGCCTGACCGGCCTGGCCAACCGACGCCAGTTCGACGAAGCGCTGCGCAGCGAATGGGAGCGGGCCCGGCGCACTGGCCAGCCACTGGCGCTGCTCATGCTCGATGTGGACCATTTCAAGCGTTACAACGATCTGTACGGCCATCTGGCTGGCGACGAGTGTCTCCAGCGCGTGGCGGCGGTGCTGGGGGGTGCGGCCCGCCGTGGAGGCGACCTCGTGGCGCGTTTCGGCGGCGAAGAGTTCGCCCTCATTCTCCCGAACACCGATGGCGCCAGCGCCCGGCTCGTGGCGGAGCAGATCATCCACGACGTGCAGGCGCTGGGGCTGCCCCATGCGGGCTCCGGCCACGGCTGCGTAACCCTGAGCGTGGGAGTGGCCTGCACGGACCCCGGCGCGGGGGGAGCCCCGGACAGCCTGATCCACAGCGCGGACGTGGCGCTCTACCGCGCCAAGGGCCAGGGACGCAACGGCGCCGCGCTCGCCGCCGGGGCGCCAGCCTCGACAGCAGGGCACGGGGTGTGAGCATGCGGCGCATCACCGCGGTCGCCGTGCGCTGAATCACCGGAGCCGGCCAGGCCCTTTTGCGCTTGGGCCAAAATCGGCCCATGACCGAGGCCCTGACCCATCTGAACCCCGAGGGGAGCGTGCTGCTGCACACGCGCGACGCGCGCGGCGTGCACACGCTCACCCTGAACACCCCGTCCTCCTTCAACGTGCTGGGCGAGGCCATGCTGGCCGCGCTGCAGCAGGCGCTGGACGCCATCGCCAGCGACGAGCAGGCGCGCCTGCTGGTGATCGCGGCCAGCGGCAAGGCGTTCTGCGCCGGCCACGATCTCAAGGAAATGAAGGCCCGCCCGGAACTGGCCTACTACCAGCAGCTGTTTGCCCGCTGCTCGCGCATGATGCTGTCGATCCAGAATCTGCCCGTGCCGGTGATCGCCCGCGTGCAGGGGCTGGCCACCGCGGCCGGCTGCCAGCTGGTCGCGCAGTGCGACCTGGCCGTGGCGGCGGACAGTGCGCGCTTCGGTGTCAACGGCATCGACGTCGGCCTGTTCTGCGCCACGCCCAGCGTGCCGCTGGTGCGCGCCATGCCGGCCAAGTTTGCCCTGGAGATGCTGCTCACCGGCGATTTCGTCAGCGCCGCCCAGGCCCATGAACGCGGGCTGGTGAACCGGGTCGTGCCGGCCGAGGCGCTGGACGCCGAGGTGGAGCGGCTGGTGCAGTCCATCCTGGCCAAGCCGCGCGAGGCGGTGGCGATTGGCAAGCAGCTGTTCTACCAGCAGCGCGAGATGGGGGTGGCGGCGGCCTACCAGTTGGCGGGTCAGGGCATGGCCTGCAACATGATCCATGACGTGGCACAGGAGGGCGTTCAGGCCTTCATCGAGAAGAGGAAGCCCCAATGGTGAGCGCGAGCCGGGCACCCATGCGCATCGAGGATCTGCAGGACTGGTTCGCCGCGCTGATCCATCCCACCACCTTGATCGAGCTGGCCGTGCTGGCCGGCTGCATCGCGCTGGCCTGGGCGCTGGCCTGGGCGGTGCGCCGCGCCACGCAGCCGCAAAGCCCCTCCATCCTGCTCGGGCGAAGGCTGATCGATGGTGTGCTGTTTCCGTCGCTGCTGCTGTGCCTGGCCTACGGCGCGCGCGTCGTGCTGGCGAGCTGGCTGCCGACCGTGCCGGTGTTCCAGGTCGCGGTGCCGGTGTTCGTCTCGCTGGCGGTGATCCGGCTCGGCGTCAAGGTGCTGCAGGCGGCGTTTCAGGCGGCCCCGCTGGTGCGGGTGCTGGAGCGCACCATCTCCTGGTTCGCCTGGGGGGGCATGGTGCTGTGGATCAGTGGCTTGCTGCCGCTGGTGCTGGAGGAGCTGGACCAGATTCGCTGGAAGGTGGGCGGCAGCATGCTGTCGGTGCGTACCATGATCGAGGGCACGCTGACCGCCGGTGTCGTGCTGATCATCGCGCTGTGGATCTCGTCGGCCATCGAGGCCCGGTTGCTGCGCAAGGCCACCGGCAGCGAGCTGTCCTTGCGCAAGGTGATCAGCAACGCGTTGCGCTCGCTGCTGATGTTCGTCGGCTTGCTGCTGGCGCTGTCGGCGGTCGGGATCGACCTGACGGCGCTGTCGGTTCTGGGTGGTGCGATCGGTGTCGGCATCGGCTTCGGTCTGCAGAAGCTGGCGGCCAACTACGTGAGTGGTTTCGTCGTGCTGGCCGAGCGCAGCACGCGCATCGGCGACATGGTGCGGGTGGACAATTTCGAGGGCCGCGTCACCGACATCAAGGCACGCTACACGGTCATCCGCTCGCTGGCGGGCCGCGAGTCGATCGTGCCCAATGAAATGCTGCTGATCAGCCGGGTGGAGAACCTGACGCTCGCCGATCCCAAGGTGTCGCAATCGACCGTGGTGTCGGTCGGGTATGACAGCGACGTGACGTTGGTGTCCTCGCTGCTGCTGCAGGCCGCCCTGGACCAGGAGCGCGTGCTGCGCGACCCGGGCCCCTCCGTGGCCCTGTCCAACTTCGGCGCCGATGGCCTGGAGTTCACGGTGAGCTACTGGATCGCCGATCCGGAGAACGGACAGATGAACCTGCGCTCGCAGATCAACGTGGCGATCCTGCAGGCTCTTCGCGTGCATGGTATCGACATCCCGTTCCCGCAGCGGGTGATTCACACCCGTGTCGCAGAGGCCGCCGGCCCAAGGCCTGTCCTTTCCCGGACAGCGGTCCAAGGCGAAGGCGTCTAAACTTAAGGGCTAGATTCGTTTTTTTTAAAAGCACGGTCGTTCGATTTTTGGGTGCGCCGCACCCTAGAATCGCATCTTCATGTTGACGTTTACGTCAACGTCAATTTGATCCTCTGTTTGCATAACTATCTTCTGGAGTGAGCACAATGAAAATCCTCGTCCCCGTCAAGCGCGTGGTGGACTACAACGTGAAGGTGCGCGTCAAGTCCGACGGCACCGGCGTCGACATCGCCAACGTCAAGATGAGCATGAACCCCTTCGACGAGATCGCCG
>Ga0255338_1001398_pt1 | contig 46159 bp, 38 predicted proteins | sample MeOH1_35cm_T4_19_FD_203715 | JGI IMG/M metagenome (GOLD analysis project Ga0255338, IMG submission 203715) | Sandy soil microbial communities from University of British Columbia, Vancouver, Canada - MeOH1_35cm_T4_195 | ecosystem: Engineered > Artificial ecosystem > Sand microcosm > Unclassified ...
GGCCAAGGACCTGCTGGACTTCCAGCCGGAAACCCCGATCACCGAGGCCGGCCTGCGCATGAACATCAACGTTGGCATCCACTACCTCGGCTCCTGGCTGGCCGGCAACGGCTGCGTGCCCATCCACAACCTGATGGAAGACGCCGCCACCGCCGAGATCTCGCGCTCGCAGGTGTGGCAGTGGATCCGCTCGCCCAAGGGCAAGCTGGAAGACGGCCGCAAGGTGACGGCCGAGATGGTGCGCGGCCTGATCCCCGAGGAACTGGCCAAGGTCAAGGAAGTGGTCGGCGGCGAGACCAGGACCTACGACCGTGCCGCCCAGATCTTCGAGCAGATGTCCACGTCGGAAGACTTCGCCGAATTCCTGACGCTGCCGCTGTACGAAGAAATCTGATGCCGTAGCCGCGCGCCGGGACCATCCCGGCGCATGGCAAGCCGGCCATGCCGCGCCGCCCCTGGACAGGGGGCGGCGCGGTTTTTTTGTCCCGGCTACGCGGATGCCGGGAAGGTTTCCTGCAGCAGCGCGCGCACCGTGTCGGCCACGCCGTGCTGGCTGCCGCGGCGCCATGCCAGGTGCAGCTCCACGTCCAGCCCCGCGGCGTCCTCGAGCGGGCGGAAGGCCACGCCGGCATACCCGAGCCGGTGCGCGGACTGCGGCACCAGCGCCACGCCCATGCCGGCGTCCACCAGCGACAGGATGGAGTGCGTGTGGCTCAGCGTCTGCACGGTCTCGGGCGCCACGCCCTCGGCGCGCAGCCGGCCCGCCACCACCTCGTACAGGTAGCGCGACTCCGACGGGCAGAACTCGATGAACGGCTGTCCCTCCAGCGACCGCAGCGTGAGCGCGGCGCAGGTCATCAGCGCGTGCCCGACCGGCGCCGCCAGCACGAACGGCTCGCGCAGCAGCGGCGCCGACAGCGCGAAGCTGCGCGGCGCGAACGGCCGCACCACGCCGAGCTCGATGCGGCCCGCGCCGATCGCCTCCAGTTGGGCGTCGGTCTGCATCTCGCGCAGCGACACGTGGACGTCGGGGAATTTCGCGCCGATGGCCGACAGCAACTGCGGCAGCAGCGTGAAGCTGGCGGCCGGGATGAAGCCCATCGTCACGCTGCCGGCGTCGGCCCGCATGGCGCGCCGCGCGGCCAGCGTGGCGGCCTGGCTGCGGCGCAGGATGTCTTCCGCTTCGCGCAGGAAGGTGGCGCCGGCCAGGGTCAGCCGCACGGTGCCGCCCGAGCGCTCCAGCAGGCGCACGCCCACCTCATGCTCGAGCAACTGGATCTGCCGCGTGAGCGGCGGCTGTGTCATGTTCAGCAAGGCAGCCGCCCGGCCGAAATGCAGCTCCGTCGCCACGGCGACGAAGCTGCGCAGATGCGAAAGCTGGAACACGATTCAATTCTTGTATTGCGGCATCGCCTGTTTGAATTGGACGCTGCGCCCGCTTCCTTCTTAGAGTGGCACCTCCTGACTCTTGCGTCTTTTGAGTCTTTTCCTCTGGGAGATAAAGGTGGCAACTTTCGAAGGCCCGGCGCTGCGCAGGGCGCTTGACGGCATTTCCGGCATTCTGGTCACGCCCTTCGACGCAGATGATACCGTTTCGCCGGCGCCGCTCGCGCCCGTGGTGGATCGCGCGGTCGAAGCCGGCGTGCACGTGCTGGTCGCCAACGGCAACACCAGCGAGTTCTACGGGCTGCGCGAGCAGGAAGCCGTGCAGATGGTGCAGGTGGCCGCCGAGTGCGTGGCTGGCCGCGTGCCGCTGCTGGCCGGCGTGGGCCGCAGCGTGCACGAGGCCTGCGCGCTGGCGCGCGCCTCGCGCCAGGCCGGCGCCGACGCGCTGATGGTGCACCAGCCGCCCGATCCGTTCGTGGCGCCGCGCGGCGTGGCGGCCTACGTGCGCCGCATCGCCGAGGCGGGCGAGGGCCTGCCGCTGGTGCTCTACCTGCGCAACGACAACATCGGCCTGGCCGCGATCGAGGCGCTGTGCCGCATCCCCGGCGTGATCGGCGTGAAGTGGGCCTCGCCCACGCCGCTGGTGCTGGCCGAAGCCATGCGCCGCACCGCCGATCTCGGCCTGGCCTGGGTCGGCGGCCTCGCCGAGGTCTGGGCGCCGCCATTCTACGCGGTCGGCGCGCGCGGCTTCACCTCGGGCCTCATCAACGTGCTGCCGGAGCGCTCGGTGGCCATCCATGCCGCGCTCGAAGCCGCCGACTACGCGCAGGCGATGCGCCTGATCGGCGAGATGCTGCCGTTCGAGGAACTGCGCGCGCAGGAGAACAACGGCGCCAACGTCACGGTGGTCAAGGCCGCGCTGCGGATCATGGGCAACGACTGCGGCGCCACGCGGCCGCCCTCGGCGTGGCCGCTGAACGCGGGCCAGCAGGCGCAGTTGCAGGCGCTGCTGGCGGGCTGGGGCCTGGCCCGCTGATCCGGCGATCCGCCGATCCGCCCGTTTTCCCCGATTCCCGCATCTCCGACCCCCGGCGGGGGCATCGTTTCCCCGCCGGCCCGAAGCACGACACAACACACCGGTTTCACCCGCAGGAGACAACCCATGCAGATCCACCGCCCGCTGCTTGCCATGCTGGCCGCCCTGTCGTTGAGCGGCGCCGCCGCCGCGCAAGGCTATCCTACCCATCCCATCACGATCGTGATCGGCTCCAGCCCCGGCAGCGCCACCGACGGCCTCGCGCGCGCCATCGGCATGGAAGTGACCAAGCTCACCGGCCAGGCCGTGGTGGTCGACAACCGCGCCGGCGCCTTCGGCGGCATCGCCGCCCAGACCGTGGCGCGCGCCGCGCCCGACGGCTACACGCTGTTCATGACCACCAACACCACGCAGGCCGCCAACCCGCACCTGCTCAAGAAGCTGCCCTACGACCCGATCAAGGACTTCGCGCCGGTCTCGCTGCTGACCAAGGGCTACCAGCTGCTGGTGGTCAACCCGCAGGTCAAGGCCCACAGCGTGGGCGAGCTGGTCGCGCTGGCCAAAAAAGAACCGGGCAAGATGAGCTACGGCTCCGGCAGTTCGTCGGCGCAGGTGGCCACCGAGCTGTTCCAGCAGGCCACCGGCACCAAGTTCACCTACGTGCCCTACAAGGCCAATCCGCAGGCGGTGATCGACCTGGTGGCCGGGCAGACCGACCTGATGATCGTCGACCTCGCCGCCAGCCTGCCGCAGGTCAAGGCCGGCAAGCTGCGCGCGCTCGGCATCAGCAGCCCGAAGCGCTCGGCGCTGGTGCCCGGCGTGCCGGCCATCGCCGAGACGCTGCCCGGCTACGAGGCCGGCTACTGGAACGCGCTGTACGCGCCCGCCAGCACGCCCGCGCCGGTGGTGCAGCGCCTCAACGACCTGATGCGCCGCGCGATGGCCGCGCCCGAGGTCAGGCAGGTGGTCGAGCAGACCGGCATGGAGGCCGCGCTGTCCTCGCCCGAGGAACTGGGGCGTTTCCAGCTGGCGGAGCTGAGCCGCTGGGGGCAGATCATCAAGACGGCCGGCATCCAGCCGGAGTAAGGGCGTAGCCGGTAGTGTGGCGGCGCGGCGGTCCCGCGCCTGCCGGCCCCGGGGGGGCCTGTGCGGCGGTTGTCTGCGCGGTTGCCAGTGACTATGCTAGTCGGGCACATGGCCCGGCTTCCCGGGCCGGCCCGGGCAGACCGGACAGGAGACGATCAAATGCAGGTTTCGATACTTGTTCCGCCGCGTGCCCCGGTCTCGCGGCGCGCGCGCTTAATGTCCGCCGCGTTCGCCGCGCTCGCGGGCCTTGCGGCGGCCACGGCGATGGCGGCGCCCGTTTCGTTCACGGTGCCGCTGACCGGCGCGCAGCAGGTGCCGCCGGTCCAGACCGCGGGCAGCGGCTCCGCCGACCTCACCTATGATCCCGCCACGCGGGTGGTCGCCTGGACGATCAGCTTCAGCGGTCTGTCCAGCGCGCCGACGATGGCGCATTTCCACGGTCCCGCCGCGGCCGGCAAGAACGCCGGCGTGCAGGTCTGGCTGGCCGAGAAGGGCGCCGCGCTGGCCAGTCCCGTCAAGGGCCAGGCCACGCTGTCGCCGGACGAGGCGAAGGAATTCGCATCCGGCGAGATGTACATCAACGTGCATACCAAGGACCATCCGTCCGGCGAGATCCGTGGCCAGGTGCTGCCGCCCAGGAGCAACTGAGGCAACTGACACAACTGACGGCCGGCACGGCGCGCGTATCAGAGATACGCCGCCAGCAGCGCCGCCGCCGCCGCGCCCGCGGCCAGCATGAGCAGCGCCAGCGCCACGGGCGCGCGGCGCGGCGCGGGGGTGCGCGCGGGCAGGAGCTTGCGCCCGGTCAGCATCGGACGCAGCAGGTCTTGGCCCTTGGCCGCCGCGTACAGCGCGATGGCCAGCACGTGCAGCGCCACCGCCGCCAGCAGCGCATCCCACAGCAGCGCGTGCAGCGCCGAGATCGCATTGGCGAGCGGCGCCGGCACCCATTCGCTCAGCGGCCCTTCGTTGGCGATGTCGTTGTTGATGTAGAGCCCGCTGAGCGTCTCGCCGAGCAGCAGCGCGAGCAGCAGCAGCACCATCCAGCCGCCGGCCGGGTTGTGGCCGACCTGCAGGTCGGCCTCGCGGCGGAACAGGTGGCGCAGGTGGCGCCAAGCGGCGGCGGGCGAAGCCATGAAACTGCGAAAGCGCGCGGTCTCGCTGCCGCAGCAGCCCCACAGCAGCCGGAAGAAAACCAGCGCGAGCAGCATCTCGCCGGCCCGCGCGTGCCAGTCCATCCAGTTCAGCCGGGCGGTGACGTAGGCCACGGCCACCAGCACCACCGCCAGCCAGTGGAACAGCCGCGTCGGCGCGTCCCAGACCGTCACGGGGCGGCCCGCGGGCGGCGCCGGCGGCGCGGCCGGGTCGTCAGGTTTCATCGCTCGGCTCCGTCGGGCATCCGGCCCTTGCCGGCCTTTACTTTAGGCCCGCCTGCCGCCGCGGCCTAGCGCTGCGTCAGCTCGGCCGCGGGATTCCACAGCGCCGGGTCGAACGGGTTGATCTGCCGGCCGACCTCGGCGGTCTCGCGCTGCATCAGCTCCACCACGATGGGCAGGCGCTCCGGGCTCAGCCGCTCGATCAGCGTGCCGACGCCCAGCGCCGCCACCGCGCGGCCTTCGCGGTCAAGGATCGGCACCGCCACGCCCGCCATGCCGTCGAGCAGCCCGGCACGGCGCGAGGCGTAGCCGCATTCGCGGACCTGCTCGATCTCGCTGCGCAGCGACACTTCGTCGAGCAGGCCGTATTCGCGCAGCCGCGGCAGGTTGAACTGCAGCACCGCCTCGCGCTCCTCGTCGGGCAGGAAGGCGAGGATGGCGGTGGCGGCCTGGCCCACGCCCAGCGGCACGCGCCCGCCGATGCCGCCGGTGAAGGTGCGGATGGCGTAGGGCCCTTCGTTGCGGTCCAGGCACACGGCGTCGAAGCCGCTGCGCACCAGCAGGAAGATCGCGTCGTTGAGGCGCGCCCCCAGCCGGAGCAGCACCGGGCGGCAAAGCTGGCGCAGCCCGCTCAGGTTGCCGGCCTGGGCCGCCAGCGCGAAGAACTCGATGCTCAGCCGGTAGCGCTTGGAGCGCGTGTCCTGCTCGACCATGCCTTCCTTGACCAGCGATTGCAGCAGCCGGTGCGTGGTGGCCTGTGTCAGGCCGGTTTCCTGTGCCACGTCCTTGACGCGCGATGCGCTGTGCTGGTGCAGCGCCAGCGCGCGCATCACGGCAAACAGCCGGGCGGCGCCGCCGGCGGCGGGTTCCGTTACGTCTTCCATACAGTCGGCATCTCTTTCGTCGGAATTTAAGCAACGGCAGAAGGTCGCTTTATTTCAATCAATGGAATTTTACGAATAAAAATCCCACTGAACAGAATTATCTCACCGAACGGGTATGTTTCCTGCTCAAAATAAGCCGTCTCCTAACGGTTCGGATCCCGCCCCCAACGATGCGCCGGATGCCGCCGCCGCCACCCAGGAAAAAGCGCATGTCCTTTCTTACCTTGAGCAATGTGAGCAAGTCGTATGGCGACAACCAGGTCGTCAGGTCGATGAACCTGTCGGTGGAGCGGGGCGAGTTCGTGTCCCTGCTGGGCCCCTCGGGGTGCGGCAAGACCACCACGCTGCAGATGATCGCGGGCTTCGCCACCGTCAGCAGCGGGCGCATCGCGCTGGACGGGCGCGACATCACCCATGCCCGGCCCAACACGCGCGGCCTCGGCATCGTGTTCCAGACCTATGCGCTGTTCCCCCACATGAGCGTGGAGGAGAACGTGCGCTTCGGCCTGGAGATGCGCAAGGTGCCGTGCGCCGAGCAGGCCGCGCGCGTGGCGCGCGTGCTGGAGCTGGTGCACCTGCGCGGCTACGAGGCGCGCTATCCGCGCGAGCTGTCGGGCGGCCAGCGCCAGCGCGTGGCGCTGGCGCGCGCGCTGGTGATCGAGCCGCCGGTGCTGCTGCTCGACGAGCCGCTGTCGAACCTGGACGCCAAGCTGCGCGAGGAAATGCAGTTCGAGCTGCGGCGCATCCAGCGCACGGTCGGCACCACCACCATCATGGTCACGCACGACCAGCACGAGGCGATGTCGGTCAGCGACCGCGTGGTGGTGATGGAGCAGGGCGTGCTGGTGCAGGTGGACAAGCCCTACGCGCTCTACGAGCAGCCGCGCACCGAGTTTGTCTCGTCGTTCGTCGGCAAGAGCAACCTGATCCCGGGGCGCGTGCTCGAAGGCGGCGCGCTGCCGCGCATCGAGCTGGCGGGCCAGCCCGCGCTGGTGGTCGGCCTGCCCGGCGCGGCCTGCCAGGCCGGCGCCGCGGTGCTGTTCAGCCTGCGCCCGGAGAAGGTGCATCTGGTGGCGCCCGGCGCGGGCCGCTTCGACGGCCGCGTGATCGAGCGCTTCTTCATGGGCAGCCACTGGCTGCACCGCATCGCCAGTCCGCTCGGCGAGCTGCTGGCGATGCAGAGCAACGACGGCCCGCCGCCGCAGCAGGACGGCGAGCAGGTCGGCATCACCTGGCGTGACGACAGCGCGCGCCTGCTGCCGGCTCCGGCAGCCACCGGCGCGGCGGCGCCGGCAGCGGTGCAGGCGGTGGCGGCATGAGCACCGCCGCAACCCTGCAAGGGCCGCCCAGGGCGCGCCCGTGGCCGTGGCTGATGTCGGCGCCCGGCCTGGTCCTGTTCCTGGTGATGCTGGTCACGCCGCTGGCGCTGACCGCCATGCTGGCCTTCAGCGTGTTCGACCACGACACCGGCAGCGTGGCCGGCGGCGTCACGCTGGCCAACTTCCTGGCCATCGTCACCGATGCCTATTACTACGAGATCCTGTGGCGCACCTTCTGGATCGCGCTGGTGACGACGCTGGTGTGCGTGCTGGTGGGCGTGCCGCAGGCCTTCATCCTGAGCCGCATGCGCAATCCGTGGCGCTCGGTGCTGCTGGTGGCGGTGCTGGCGCCGCTGCTGGTGTCGGTGGTGGTGCGCGCGTTCGGCTGGAGCATCCTGCTGGGCAACGCCGGGCTGGTGAACCAGATGCTCGGCGCGCTCGGCATCGCGCCGGTGCGCATCCTCTACACCAACCTCGGGATCGTGATCGGGCTGGTGCACGTGATGCTGCCGTTCATGATCATCCCGGTGTGGACCACGCTGCAGAAGATCGACCCGAGCGCCGCCGATGCCGCGCTCTCGCTCAACGCCTCGTTCCTGACCACCATGCGCCGCATCGTGCTGCCGCAGATGACGCCGGGCATTCTCTCCGGCAGCCTGATCGTGTTCGGCCTGAGCGCCAGCTCGTTCGCGATTCCCGGCCTGCTCGGCGGGCGCCGCCTGAAGATGGTGGCCACGCTGGTCTACGACGAATACCTCAACACCCTCAACTGGCCGCTCGGCGCGGCCATCGCCATCGTGCTGCTGCTGGCCAACCTGCTCATCATGCTCAGCTACAACCGCCTGCTCGAGCAGCGCTACAAGAAGCGCCTGGGGTGAACGCCATGAACAAGAACGGACCTCTCGCCCTGTGTTTCAACGCGCTGGTGATCGCCTTCACCGTGGCGCCGCTGCTGGTCGTCTGCCTGGTGGCCTTCACGCCCGGCGAAACGCTGAGCCTGCCGACCACCGCGTTCTCGCTGCGCTGGTTCCGCACGCTGCTGGAGCACGACGAATTCCTGCAGTCGTTCTGGACCAGCCTGGGGCTGGCCGTGGCCAGCGCCACGCTGTGCTGCCTGATCGCGGTGCCGGCCGGCATCGCCATCACGCGCCATGCGTTCGCGGGGCGCAACCTGGTCAACAGCCTGCTGCTGTCGCCGCTGCTGATCCCGCACCTGGTGCTGGGCGTGGCGCTGATGCGCATGTTCTCGCTGGTCGGCGGCGCCGGCAGCCTGGGCTGGCTGCTGCTGGCCCACACCATGGTCATCACGCCCTACGTGCTGCGCCAGGTGGTGTCCGCGCTGACCGGCTTCGACGCCAGCGCCGAGCAGGCCGCGGTGTCGCTCGGCGCGAGCCGCGCCACGGTGTTCCGCCGCATCGTGCTGCCGATGATCCTGCCCGGCGTCACCGGCGGCTGGATGCTGGCCTTCATCAACAGCTTCGACGAAGTCACCATGTCGATCTTCGTCACCTCGCCGTCGACGGTCACGCTGCCGGTGCGCATGTACATGTACGCGACCGAGTCGCTGGACCCGATGATGGCCGCGGTGTCCGCGCTGATGATCGCGCTGACCGCGGCGGCGATGCTGGTCATTGATCGCGTCTACGGCCTCGACCGCATGCTGGTGGGGCGCGCATGAGCACGCCATCCGATTCCGCGCGCGGCGCCGGCCAGTTGCGGCGGCTGCAGGAGCAGCGGCGCGCCGTGCTGCGCTTCGAGCTCGACGGCGTGTTCTGCGAAGGCCTCGAGGGCGACACCGTGCTGACCGCCATCCTGGTCCAGCGCCGGCGCCTGCGCGACAACGAATTCACCGGCGCGCCGCGCGCCGGCTTCTGCCTCATGGGCGCCTGCCAGGACTGCCTGGTGTGGCTCGAGGGCGGCGAGCGCGTGCGTGCCTGCGCGACCCCGCTGCGCGCCGGCATGCGCCTGCGCACGGCGCCGGTGTTCGCCGCGGCGCAGGCCGAGCCAGCGGAGCAAGCGGAGGAGCGGGCATGACGCGCGACGGCAACACGGTCATCGTCGGCGCCGGCCCGGCCGGCGTGCGCGCGGCGCAGACGCTGGTGCGCCACGGCCTGCGCCCGGTGGTGATCGACGAGGCGCCGCGCTGGGGCGGGCAGATCTACCGGCAGCAGCCGGACGGCTTCCGCCGCAGCGCGCGGCAGCTGTACGGCTTCGAGGCGGGCCGCGCGCGCGCCCTGCACGAGGCCTTCGCGGCCTTGCTGCCGCACGTCGACTACCGGCCCGGCCAGCTGGTCTGGAATGCCGACGGGCACGTGCTCGACCTGTGGGACGCCGCCAGCGGCCGCCACGCGAGCCTGCCGTGGCGCGACATCATCCTGGCCACTGGCGCCACCGACCGCATCCTGCCGGTGCCGGGCTGGACCACGCCGGGCGTGTATTCGCTGGGCGGCGCGCAGGTCGCGCTCAAGTTCCAGGGCTGCGCCATCGGCCAGCAGGTGGTGCTGGCCGGCAGCGGGCCGCTGCTGTACCTGGTGGCCTACCAGTACAAGAAGGCCGGCGCCGACGTGCGCGCCGTGCTCGACTACGCCAGCACGGCGGAGCAGGCCGGCGCGCTGCTGCCGATGAGCCGGCTGCCGGCGGTGCTGGCCAAGGGGCTGTACTACGTGGCGTGGCTGCGGCTGCACGGCGTGCCGATCCACGCGAACGCGCGCCTGGCGCGCGTCGAGGGCGAACATGGCGTGGAGGCCGTGCACTGGGTCTCGCGCACCGATCCGTCCGCGACCCGCCGCATCGCCTGCGACGCGCTCGGCTTCGGCTACGGCCTGCGCCCGGAGAGCCAGCTGGCCGACCTGCTCGGCTGCGGCTTCGCGTTCGATCCGCAGCAGCGCGCGCATCTGGTCGCGCAGCAGCAGGGCCGGGCGAGCGTGCCGGGCGTGTTCGTGGCCGGCGACGGCGCGCGCATCATGGGCGCCGACGCGGCCGAGCTGGCCGGCGAGCGCGCGGCGCTGACGCTGCTCGCGCAGCGCGGCATCGCCGTCGACGCGGCGCGGGCGGCGAAGCTCGATGCGCGGCTGGCGCGCATCGCCGCGTTCCGCGCCGGGCTGGAGCGCGCGTTTCCGTTTCCGCGCGACTGGGCCGCGCAGGTGCCCGACCACACCGTGGTGTGCCGCTGCGAGGCGGTCACGGCGGGCGAGATCCGCCGCGCGGCGCGCGAGCAGGGCGCCGACGAGATGAACCGCATGAAGGCGCTGTGCCGGGTCGGCATGGGCCGCTGCCAGGGCCGCATGTGCGGCGTGGCCGGCGCCGAGCTGCTGGCCGATGCCTGCGCGCGGCCGCTCGAGCTGGTGGGCCGCATCCGCGGGCAGGCGCCGGTCAAGCCGGTGCCGATCTCCGGCCTCGCCGCCGGCGAGGAGGGCAATCATGGCTGAAACCCTGCAAGCCGACGCGCTGGTCGTGGGCGGCGGCATCGTCGGCGCGTCGGCCGCGCTGGCGCTGCGCGCGCGCGGCCTGTCGGTGGTGGTGCTGGAGCGCGACCTGTGCGGCTCGCGCTCCAGCGGCGTGAACTACGGCGGCGTGCGGCGCCAGGGGCGCGCCTTCGCGCAACTGCCGCTGGCGCAGCGCGCGCACCGCATCTGGCAGGACCTGCCGGCGCTGCTCGGCACCGACGGCGAATACGTGCGCAGCGGCCACCTGAAACTGGCGCGCACGGCGGACGACATGGCCAAGCTCGAGCGCTATCGCGACGGCGCGCAGCCTTACGGCCTGGCGCTGGAACTGCTCGGCCCCGGCGACTTGCGCCGGCGCTATCCGTGGCTCGGCGCCGGGCTGGCCGGCGCCTCGCTCTGCCCGGACGACGGGCAGGCCAACCCGCGCCTGGTGTCGCCGGCCTTCGCGCGCGCCGCGGCGGCCGCCGGCGCCGTCATCCGCGAGCGCGAGGCGGTGCTGCAGGTGGAGCACGGCGGCGCCGGCTTCGTCGCCACCACCGCCTCGGGCCTGACCGTGCGCGCGCCCAACCTGCTCAACTGCGCCGGCGCCTGGGCCGGGCCGCTGGCCGCGCGCTTCGGCGACGCGGCGCCGCTGACCCAGGGCCACCCGGCGATGGCCGTCACCGAGCCGCTGCCGTTCTTCCTGCCGCTGAGCCTGGGCATGGAAGGCGGCGACGTGTACTGCCGCCAGGTCGCGCGCGGCAACGTGGTGCTGGGCGGCGGCCGGGTCGAGCCGGGCGCGTCCGGCGTGGACGCGATCCGCTCCACCACCGCCGCGATCCTGGCGCAGATGCGCCGCATCGCCACGCTGATCCCGCGCCTGGAACAGGCCCAGATCATCCGCACCTGGAGCGGCATCGAAGGCTACCTGCCCGACCGCCAGCCGGTGCTCTGCGCCAGCCCGCGCGTGCCCGGCCTGTTCCACGGCTTCGGCTTTTCCGGCGCCGGCTTCGAGGTCGGCCCCGCCGCCGGCGCGGTGCTGGCCGAGCTGGTCGCCGACGGCGCCACCACGACCCCGATCGCCGCCTTCGACCTGCGCCGCTTCGCGCCGGGTACGGGCGTGCCTGCTGCTTCCCCCGCTGACTCACCCCGCATCGCCAAAGGAGTGCATTGATGACCAGACCGTTCGCTAAACAGATCCGGGCCGCCGCCGGCATGGCCGCCGCTTCGCTGCTGCTCGCCGCCGGCGCGCATGCCGCGACGCGCACGCTGTACGTCGGCATGAACGGCGGCTCGATGGAAAAGACCTACACGGACTTCGTGTTCAAGGCCTTCGAGAAGGCCAACGACGTCAAGATCGTGGTGGTGCCCGGCACCTCGTCCGACATCATGGCCAAGGCGCTGGCCGCCCGCGCCAAGCCGCAGATGCACGTGATGTTTCTCGACGACGGCCTGATGTACCGCGCCATCCGCATGGGCCTGTGCGAGAAGCAGCCGGCCTCCGCCGCCGGCAAGGCGCTCTATCCGCAGGCCCACATCGAGGGCGACATGGCCACCGGCGTGACCATGAGCATGACCGGCCTCGGCTACAACACGCGCGTGTTCAAGGAGAAGAACTGGGCGCCGCCCACCTCCTGGCAGGACCTGGCCGATCCCAAGTACAAGAACAAGGTGGTGTTCCAGTCGCTGCCGTCGTCCACCTTCGGCCTGCACGGCTTCCTGATGCTCAACCGCATCCGCGGCGGCAGCGAGTCCAACGCCGAGCCCGGCTTCAAGGCGTGGCCGCAGACGGTCGGCCCCAACGTGCTGGAATACGTGTCGAACTCGGCCAAGCTGTCGGAGATGGTGCAGTCCGGCGAGGCGGCGATCTTTCCGTTCACGCCCAGCATGACCACCATCTTCCAGGGCAAGGGGCTGCCGGTGGCCTATGCCCAGCCCAAGGAAGGCGCGGTGGTGCTGATGGTGGCCCAGTGCGTGATCGCCAACAACTCGGAGCCGGAGCTGTCGCAGAAGCTCGCCGCCTACCTGCTGACCGCCGCCGCGCAGAAGGCCGCGCTGGAAGGCGGCTCGTACAACCCGACCAACACCGAGGTGACGGCCACCGGCAAGGCCGGGCAGGAGCTGGCGCGGATGAAGGAATACCTCAAGACCGCGGTGACGGTCGACTGGAGCCAGATCAATCAGAACCGCGCCAACTGGGACCGGCAGTGGAACCGGCTGGTCGAGCGTTGAGCGGCGCCGCCGGGGTTTGTGCATGATCCTGCTGATCAAGTCCGGCGGCGCGCAGGCGCTGCCCGAATGGCGCGATGCGTTTGCCGCCGTGCTGCCCGAGGCCGAGGTGCGGCTGTGGGGCGACCCCGGCGTGCCGGCCGCGGCGGTGCGCTACGCGCTGGTGTGGGAGCCCGAGCGCGGCGCGCTGGCGCGCTACCCCAACCTCAGGCTGGCGATCAGCGCCGGCGCCGGCATCGAGCACATGCTGGCCGACGACCTGCTGCCGCCCGGCCTGCCGCTGGCGCGGCTGGTGCTGCCGGAGACGCAGCAGGGCATGGCCGAGTTCGTGGCGATGGGCGCGCTGATGCTGATGCGCGGCATGGGTGGCAGCGCGCGCGACCAGCAGCAGCGCCGCTGGCGCGCGCCGCCGCCCACACCGCTGGCGCAGCGCACGCGCGTGGGCGTGATGGGGCTGGGCGCGCTCGGGCTGCACGCGGCGCGCTACCTGGCGGGCATGGGATTCTCGGTGCAGGGCTGGTCGCGCTCGGCCAAGGCCATCGACGGCGTGGCCACATACCACGGCATGGCGCAGTTGCCGGATTTCCTGGCGCGCAGCGACATCCTCGTCAACCTGCTGCCGCAGACCGCCGGCACGGCCGGCCTGCTCAACCGCGAGCGCCTCGCCATGCTGCCGCGCGGCGCGCAACTGCTCAACGCCGGGCGCGCCGCGCACGTGGTGCAAGGGGATCTGCTCGATGCGCTCGATAGCGGGCACCTAGGCGGCGCGCTGCTCGACGTGTTCGATGTCGAGCCGCTGCCGGAGTCTTCGCCGTTGTGGGATCACCCCAGGGTCATCGTCACGCCGCATTGCGCGGCGACGCCTTCGCGGCGGGATCGGGCGCGGCGGGCGGCGGAGTTGATTCGCATGGCGGAGGGTGGGGGGGAGGTGGAGGATGTTTATGAGGTGGGGAGGGGGTATTAGGGGGAGGGATAAGAAATTCAAAGGCAAAGGCTACTTCAAAGTCAACTTCTTAAAGTCAAAGTCAACGGCTTAAAGTCAACGTCAAAGTCAAAGGCTTTCGCGCCCCCGGCGCGACTTACTTTCTTTTGTCCGAAAAGAAAGTAAGCCAAGAAAGCGGACTGCCTGGCCGGCAGGGGCAGAGCCGAACAGTGTTGCTTAGGTTGGTGGTTTCGTGGTGGGATCTGTGGTTCTGCTGGGATTCTGCCGGTACCGGTTTTGGCGGCCACTGTCTCTCGGGTGGTGTTCGATTCGTGGTGGCGCTGCATGATGGCGTTGGCCCGGGTGGTTCGGGCTGCTGCCGCGACCGGGACGAATGGGTGCGGCATAGGGACGGTGCTGGATTCGTGGTGGGCACGGTGGCCCCGGTTTGAACCCGGTGTGGGATCTTGAGATGTGCCAGAGGGAAGCGCTCAGCGCTGACCAAAACCCAACACACCCGCGCTGGGTCCACCACGCCCACCACGAAACCATGTGGGTGCTATGTCGTGGCAGCCAAAACCGGTAACGGCAGATGGGCGAACAAGCAGTGCACTCGCCATCATAGGTCTGACCCCGAAACCACTACCACCAGCAGGGTCGTGGCCGCTCGCACCGGTAACGGCAGGATACCAACAGAACCACCGCCCCCACGACGAAACCACCAACAATCAGAAACCCCAACGTTTCTGCCCCTGCCGGCCAGGCAGTCCGCTTTCTTGGCTTACTTTCTTTTCGGATAAAAGAAAGTAAGTCGCGCCGGGGGCGCGAAAGCCTTTGACTTTGATTTTGACTTTGACTTTGACTTTGAAGAAGTTAACGATTTTGAATTAGAAGTTGAGTTTTATCTTTATAAATATTAATAAAAACTATCACTCAACCTCCAAATCCTCCCCCTTCCACAATGCCGCCGCATAGAACTCCGGCCCAAAATCCACCGGCACCTCCCCCCGAATACGCCGCTCATGCAGCGGCAAATCCGCCAACAGCAAATCCCGGCTGATGCGCGCCACCGCGCCAGGAATATCGCGCCGCATGCTCGGCACGTCGCCGAGCGGCACGCCGGTGCTGGCGAACCCGCCCGGGTTGTGCACGTGGATGTCGCGCAGCCACGGCGCGCTGCCGGGCGTCTTTTCCAGGTATTCCAGCCCGCTGCCGAGGTACGGCGAGGCGCCCAGTTCGTCGTCGCGCGCGTCGGCTGGCGGCTGGTAGCGGTCGCGCCAGCGCAGCACGTGCGGCGCGATGTCGGCCAGCTCGGGCCGGGCGGCGGGGTCGACCAGGTAGCCGGTGCCAGCGATGGCGAAGTCGAAGCGCAGCGTCTCGCCGCGTACCTGCGCGGCGATGCGTCCGCCTTCGATCTCGGCCGCGCGCCACGGCGCGCTCAGGTGCAGATGGAACTGTTCGAAGCCGAGCACGCGCTCCACCGAGTCGGCCGGCGGCGTGGAGCCGGCGCGGCGGTAGCGCAGGGCCTGTTCCCAGCGCGTGGCGTCGGGCAGCGCATGGTAGTTGTCGTAGAGGCCGGGGTAGGCGCGGATGCGCGAGACCGGCGTGGCGGCAATGTGATCGCGCCGCGCGAACAGGTGCACGGCGGCGGCGCCGGCTTCGAGCGCGACCGCGGCGGCGTCGAAGGCGGAGGCCGCGGCGCCGAGCACGGCCACGGTCTTGCCGCGCAGCGCGGCGAAGTCGATGGTGTCGGCGGTGTGGGCGGCCAGGCCCGCGGCCACCGCCGCCGACAGCACGGCCGGCACGAACGGCGCGCCGTTGCCGGCCACGCCGCTGGCGAGGATGACCTTGCGCGCGGTCTCGATGCGCGGCTGGCCGTCGATCTCCAGGTGCAGGCGGAAGTGCGGCACGGCGGCGCCGGTCACGGGTTCGATGCGCTTCACGCGCGTGCCGTAGCGGACGTCGATGCCGAGGAAGCTGCGGAACCAGTCGAGATAGTCGGCCCAGGCCAGGCGCGGAATGCGGTCGATGGCGGCGTAGGCCTGCGCGCCGTGGCGCGCTTCGTACCAGGCCTGGAAGCCCAGCGCGGGCAGGCCGAGTTCGGGGCCGACCAGGTTCTTGGGCGTGCGCAGCTTCTGCATGCGCGCGCGCTCGCGCCACACGCCCGCGCGCGCGCCGTCGGGCGCGGCGTCGAGCACGGTGACGCGGCCGATGCCGGCGCGCCGCAGCGCGAAGGCGTAGGCGCTGCCGCTCTGGCCGCCGCCGACGATGGCGACGTTGTGGTCGATGCCGGCATGGGCGGGCACCCAGTCGTCGGGCGCGGGGCCGATCAGGCGCAGCGTCTCGCGCGCGAGGAAATCGGGATCGGCGGCGGCGCCGGCTTGGGCGAGGGAGGACAGGTCGGTCATGCGGCGATGGCGGTGGTCGGCGTGGTCTGGCCGGCGCTGGCTTGCGCGGCGGGATGGGCGGGGCGCTTGAGCCCGAGGTGCTCGCGCAGCGTGGCGCCGGCGTATTCGGTGCGGAACAGGCCGCGCCGGCGCAGCTCCGGCAGCACCAGCGCGATGAAATCGGTGAGGCCGCCGGGCAGCACCGGCGACATGATGTTGTAGCCGTCCGCGCCGTACTTGCGGAAGCGTTCTTCGAGCTGGTCGGCGATCTGCTCCGCGGTGCCGACCAGCTGCCAGTGGCCGCGCGCGCCGGCCACGCGCTGGTAGAGCTGGCGGATGGTCAGGTTCTCGCGCCGCGCGAGGTCGATCAGCAGGCGCTGGCGGCTCTTGCTGGCGTTGGTCTCGGGCAGCTCGGGGATGGGGCCGTCGAGCGGGTAGCCCGACAGGTCGAAGCCGCCGCTCAGGCTGGACACCAGCGCGAGGCCCACCACCGGGTCGATCAGCGACTGCAGCTGTTCGAACTTCTCGCGCGCTTCGCTCTCGCTGTGGCCGACCACCGGGAACACGCCGGGCAGGATCTTGAGGTCGTCCGCTTCGCGGCCATACTTGGCGAGGCGGCCTTTCACGTCGGCGTAGAACGCCACCGCGTCCTCCACGGTCTGCTGCGCGGTGAACACGGCCTCGCCGGTGCGCGCGGCCAGTTCCTTGCCGGCCTCGGACGAGCCGGCCTGCACCACCACCGGATGGCCCTGCGGCGTGCGCGAGACGTTGAGCGGGCCGTGCACCTGGAAATGCTTGCCCTTGTGCCCGAGCACGTGGCGCCGCGCCGGGTCGTAGTAGCGGCCGCTGGCCTTGTCGCGCAGGAAGGCGTCGTCCTCCCAGCTGTTCCACAGGCCGCCCACCACGTCGGCGAACTCGGCGGCGCGCTCGTAGCGGTCGGCATGCGCGAAGTGGTGCTCGCGGTTGAAGTTGTGCGCCTCGTGCTCGCTCGACGACGTGACCAGGTTCCAGCCGGCGCGCCCGCCCGAGATGTGGTCGAGCGAGGCGAACTTGCGGGCGATGTGGTACGGCTCGTTGAAGCTGGTCGAGGCGGTGCCGACCAGGCCGATGCGCTCGGTCACGGCGGCCAGCGCGGACAGCAGCGTGATCGGCTCGAACTGCGCCTGGTAGCTGTGCGCGGTGCGGCTGAGGAATTCCACGTCGTCGCCGCGCGTGCCGACGCCGTCGGCGAGGAAGACCAGGTCGAACTTGGCGGCCTCGGCGGCTTGCGCCAGCGCCACGTAGTGCTTGAAGTCGATGCCGGCGTCGGCCTTGGCGTCGGGGTGGCGCCAGGCGGCGATGTGGTGGCCGCTCGGATAGAGGAAAGCGCCCAGGCTGAGGAAGCCGCTGCGTTGAGCCATGATGAGTTGTCCCTTGGTTGGTTGTCCCTTGCGTGTCAGGCGGCCTTGCGCGCGCCTTGCCGGCCCCGCGGGCGCGCCAGCCCGAGGTGGTCGCGCAGGGTGGTGCCTTCGTACTCGGTGCGGAAGATGCCGCGGCGCTGCAGGATCGGCACCACGCCGTCGACGAAATCCTGCAGCCCGCCGGGCAGGGCGTCGGGCATCAGGTTGAAGCCGTCGGCGGCGCCGTGGCGGAACCAGTGCTCGATGTCGTCGGCGATCTGTTCGGGCGTGCCGACGATCACGCGGTGCCCGCCGCCGCCGGCCAGTTCGCGCACCAGCTCGCGCACGGTGTAGCCGTGGCGGCGCGCGGTGGCCAGCGTGGCGTTGAAGAAGGTGTGGTTGCCGTTGCCGCTGGCGGGCAGCGCGAGGTTGTCGGGCAGGCGCTCGTCGAGCCTGAGGCGCTCCGGCGCGATGCCGAGGATGCCGGCCAGCCGCGCGAGGCTGTAGTCCCACGGGATCAGGTCGACCAGCTCGTCGCGGCGCCGGCGTGCCTGCGCCTCGGTGGCGCCGATGATGGTGGTGAGGCCGGCCAGCACCTGCACCGCGTCCGGCCCGCGCCCGAGCGCCTGCGCGCGCGACTTGAGCTCGCGCCCGTAGGCCAGCGATTCCTCGAACGACTGCGAGGCCGAGAACACCGCCTCGGCATGGCGCGCGGCCAGCTCGCGCCCGTCGGCGGAGCCGCCCGCCTGCACCACCACCGGGTGGCCCTGCGGCGGGCGCGGCAGGTTGAGCGGGCCCTGCACGCTGAAGTGCTCGCCGTGATGGGCGACCGGATGCACCTTGCCGGGATCGACGAAGCGCCCGCCGGCCTTGTCGCCGATGAAGGCATCGTCCTCCCAGCTGTCCCACAGCGCCTTGACCACCGCGGTGAACTCGGCCGCGCGCGCGTAGCGCTGCGCGTGGTCCGGCGCGGCCTCGCGCCCGAAGTTGCGCGCCGACGGCACGTCGGCGGTGGTCACGACGTTCCAGCCGGCGCGCCCGCCGCTCACGTGGTCCAGCGTGGCGAAGCGCCGCGCGATGTTGTAGGGCTCGTTGTAGCTGGTCGAGGCCGTGCCGATCAGGCCGATATGCGTGGTGGCCGCGGCGACGCTGGCCAGCAGCACGGTCGGCTCCAGCGCGGTGATCGGGCGGAAGTGGATCTGGTCGACGATGGCGGCGCTGTCGGCCAGGAACACGGCGTCGAGCTTGGCGGCCTCGGCGATCCGCGCCACGCGCACGTAGTGGCGCACGTCGGCGAAGGCGTAGGGATCGGCCTCGGGCAGCCGCCACGCGGACGGCACGAAGCCAGAGTGCAGCAGGTTGATGTTGAGGTGAAGCTGGCGCGGGCGTGTGGTGGCGCTCATTGGAATGTCCCCGGTTGCGGATGGCCTTCGCCGGGCACCCGGCGGTCCACGGCGCGGGTCTTGTACTCGGGTTGCGTGGAGCGCGGGAGTGCCGCGCAGGGCCTGCGAAGGCTTGACGATAGAACAAGCCGCGCGCGCCACCAACGAAGCAAAGCGCGCTTGCTTATCCGTTTGGCGTGGCGGCGCGCGCGGCCGGCCGGCGGCACATCCGCCACCTCGATTCCTTGCGCTGGATCAAGCGCGGCGGCTTTGTTCCTTTTGTCACCATCGCCAGACGTTTCCCTCGCTTCGTACAAATACGGCTGACGCCTTTTCCGGGCCGGCGATGGAATCATCGGTGGGCGAATGCGCTTGCGTTGCCGGCAGGCATGGCCGCGCGAATGCGTCGCGACAGAACGATAACTGCATTTTCCCGAGGAAGAATCGATGCGCGAATTTCGACATGCCGTGCTCAGCCTGCTGGCGGTGGCGGTACTGGCCGCCTGCGGCGGCTCCGACGATGGCAATGGCACGCCCGCGGGCATGGCGCCGGCCAGCCCCGATCCTTCGGCTCCCGCCGCGCCGAAGACGGTGGCGGTGGCTGGCGTCCTGGTACAGCCGCAGGACAGCGCCGCGCGCGGCATCATGATCGTGCGCCAGGCGGGCACGGCGCTGCGCAAGCCCGCCAGCGTGGCCTGCCCCGAGGTGCCCGATGGCTACGACCCGCTCGCCGCGCTCGCCGTGCACTTCAGCAGCGCCGACGGCACGGTGGTCGCCACCCTGACCACCGATGCCTGCGGGGCCTTCTCGGGCGACGTGCCCGACACCGCGGTGCAGGCGCATGCCCAGCCCGGCAGCCTGGGCGCGATCAGCCGTCCGCTGTCGTCCTTCATCGTCGGCGCGGGCGCCGGCAAGCCGCCGGTGTCGGCGCTGCCGGCCAACGCCACCTATGTACTCAGCGTGGTCCAGGACCTCGGCGGCGGCAAGGTCGCGCTGACCGTGACCGACGACAAGACCGGCAAGGCCGTATTGGGCCTGGCCGCCGCGGATTTCGGCTTTGCCGTGGCCGGCACGGCGTTGCCGCTGGGCGCGCTGTCCTACGGCGCCAGCGCCGCGCAGAATGCCAGCGTGGCGATGGTGATGGATGCCAGCGGCTCGATGTTCGGCGCGGTCGGCACGACCGGCAAGAGCGCGCTGCGGATCGCCGGCGCGGCCGGCCACGTGCTGCTCGACGGCCTGCGCAGCGGCGCCGACGAGGCCGGCGTGGTGATCTTCGACAGCAAGGTGGAGAAGATCGACGATGCCAACCTGGCGCGCAACTACAACTGGTATCGCGGCGGCGCGGCGGTGGCCGCTTACCGCTTCAGCGCCAGCGGGCTGACGCAGGACATCGCCGCGCTGCGCCCGGTGGTGGACCTGTACAACGACGATTCGCAGATCTACGGCGGCAACGGTCCCGACCCGGTCCACCCGGCCACCGGCGACTGGCAGATCCGCGGCGGCTACCGCTATGGCGGCACCACGGCGTTCTATGCCGCCACGCAGGCCGGCCTCGACCTGCTCGATGCCGGGGTCAACGCGCGCCGCATCGTGGTGGCGATGACGGACGGGCAGAACAATGTCTCGCCGTACTCGCCCGCCAGCGTCATCGGCGCGGCGCAGGCCAAGGGCGTGCCGCTGTACACGGTCGCGTTCGGCAGGCAGGGCGACGTCAACGAGCCCGACATGCAGAAGATGGCGGCCGACACCGGCGGCGAATACAAGCGGGTCGAGGGCACCGACCTGGCCGGCCTGTTCCAGAGCATCCAGACCGGCATCCGCTTCCAGTACCTGGCCAGCCTGGCGACGCCGCCGGTCTCGGGCGACGTCCTGACCATCACGGTCAGGCAGGGCAGCGCGCAGATCAGGCGCGACCTGCAGATCCGCTGAGCGCGGCCGCGGGGCTGGCTGGGCGCCGGCGTTGCGCTCTCGCCGGTCTCCGCGTCTTCGCGACGGCGGGGCGCGCGCGCGGCGCTGCCGCCCGTCTTGCTTTCAGCCTTGCAGATGTTCCCGCAGGGCCTGGTCGAACAGCGCGGGCTCCTCCATCTGCGGCGAGTGCGCGCTGCGCTCGAAGTGCCGCACGGTCAGCCGGCGCGCGTCGGCGCGATAGGCGTCCCAGGCCGAGGCCGGCGCGCTCAGGTAGTCGCAGCGCCCGAGCGCGAGCAGGATCGGCGCGCGGACCTCGCGCAGCAGCGCATGCATGTCGAGATCGCGGAAGGTCTCGCCCCACAGCCGGTCGATGACCGGCATGTTCACGCGCACGCCGCGCCACAGCGGCGCGGGGTCGTAGCGCGGGTCGAACCAGCTGCGCGCGCGCATCCGGATGCACAGCGCGATGAAGCCCTGGTCCGGCTGCGCGGCGAGGTCCCGGGCGAGCGCCGCCATCTGTTCCGCGTCGATGCGCTTGCGTTCCGGCGCGACGGTTTCCTGCCAGCGCCGCTCCTGCGCCGCCAGGTGCGCTGGCGAGAAATCCGGGCTGGTCGCCACGGCCACCACGTGGCCGACATGCGCGGGGAAACGGCGCGCGTATTCCAGCGCCAGGTAGCCGTTGCCGGAATGGCCGAGGATGTCCACGCGGGCCAGGCCCAGGTGCAGCCGCATCCGTTCGATGTCGCCGACGACCCGTTCGAGCGCGGCGTCCTGCGCGGCCAGCGGCCGCTCGATGCCGGCGAAGCCGCGGTGGTCGATGAAGGCCAGCCGGCGCCTGCGCCGCAGCGCCTGCGAGAAGGTGCGCGGGTGGTAGATGGCGCTGCCGACGACCAGCAGGGGCGGGTCCTCGCCTTCGCCCTCGAGCCGGTAGCGCAGCGCGAAGCCGTCGGACAGCAGGCGGCCGGTCCGGCCGCCGGATGGCGGGTCGTCGCTCATCGGGTTTTCCTCCGCCCACATGGATGTGCTGCCGCCATTATCGCCGCGCGTGGCCGGCTCAGCCAGGCAGGGCCCCGCCGCGCGCGGGCGCCCGGCGGGGCGGGCGGCCCGCCGCCGGCGCGTGGTGCGGCGCATGGTCGTGGCCGTGCCATTCGACGAAGCACAGCCCGTGTCCGAACGGATCGCACAGCATGGCGCAGCGGCCCTCGGGCAGGTCCTGCGGCCAGTCTTCCAGTTCGGCGCCCGCTGCCAGCGCGCGCTCGATGGCGGCTTCCAGGTCGGCCACGACGAAGTCGAGCCGCGCGGGCGTCCGGCGCGGGCGCCGCATGCCGGGCATGGCGGCGCGGCCCGCGCGCAGGTAGATCGGCGCGCCGCCGCCGCGCATTTCCGCCACCGCGCCGCCGGACAGGGTGCGCGCCAGGCTCAGTCCCAGTCCGCGTCGATAGAAGCCGATGCCGCGCGCGAGGTCGTCGACATCGAGTTGGATCAGCAATTGCATCGCAGTCTCCTGCCCGCGTTGCGGGCGTGATCGGGCCGCGATTGTGCGCCGGCACTCCTGACAGTAACTGTCAGGAGTGTTGCGGGCCGGCGCGCTTGCCGGGGCATGGCGCGGGCAGGCGGCGCCGGGGAAGTTTTGCTGCAGACCTTGACGCGGAACCTTCATAATGTCGGCTAACCATCGACCAGGAGAGGGAAGTTGCGCTTCGAGCACCTTGTGGAGATCAACGATCCACGCAATATCCAGTTGGACACGCTGACGCCGGAACAGCTCTGGCAAGGGCTGGTGCTGCGCTCGGCGGAGCCCGAGCTGTTCGTCCTGGGCCTGGACCGTGCCGAGATCGTGGCGCGGGGTGACGACTTCGTGGTGCGGGTGCTGCATTTCGGCAAGGCCACGATCCGCGACCGCGTGGTGTTCGTGCCGCGCCGCGAGGTGCGCTACGAAACCGCCGCCACCGCCGAGCATGCCGGCGGCACGCTGACGATGGCGATCGAGACGCCGGGCCCGGGCGCGCTGCTGCTGCGCTTCGTCTACGAGACCACCATGCCGGCCATCGACGAGCGCGGCGACGACCGCTACGCCGAGATCGTCAAGTCGGCCTATCACGAAGCCGACATCGACACCGTGCGCAAGATCCGCGAACTGGCCGCCAGCGGGCGCCTGGGGTGAGCGCGCAGCCTTCGCCGCCCGCCCCCGGCGGGCCGACGGACGGCGCGCAGGCCAACGACGCCACGGACACGGCGCCGGGCAGGGCGGGCGGCGGCCCCACGCGGGCATCGCTGCGCGCGCGCTACGGCGAGCAGTTGCGCTGGCTGGTGCTGCTGACGCTGATGCTCGGCACGGTGTCGTCGATCGTCTCCTCCACCATCGTCAACGTGGCCGTGCCGGCGCTGAGCCGGCATTTCGCGCTAGGCCAGGAGCGCGCGCAATGGGTGGCGGCCAGCTTCATGATCGCCATGACGCTGTCGATGCTGCTCACGCCGTGGCTGCTCAACCGCTACGGCCTGCGCCGCACTTTCGTGGGCAGCCTGCTGCTGCTGGGCGCGGGCGGGCTGGTGGGCGGTTTCTCGCCGACCTACGCGGTGATGATCGCCATGCGCGTGGCCGAGGGCATCGCCGCGGGCATCCTGCAGCCGCTGCCCAACATCCTGATCCTGCGCGTGTTCGCCGAGCGCGAGCAGGGCAAGGCGATCGGCCTGTTCGGCTTCGGCGTGGTGCTGGCGCCGGCGGTGGGCCCGAGCGTGGGCGGCTTCCTGGTGGAGGCGTTCGGCTGGCGCTCGATCTTCTTCGTGGTGGTGCCGCTGACGCTGATCGGCCTGTGGATGGCGCGCCGCTTCATGGCGGTGGATTCGGCCATGATGGGCGAGCGCAAGCCGCTCGACTGGCGCGGCCTGGGCCTGGCCGGCATCGCCACCGTGAGCCTGCTCAACGGCGTGGTGCAGATGCGCGAGAGCCTGCCGGCCGGGCTGGCGCTGGCGGGCTTCGGCGTGCTGATGCTGGTGCTGTTCGTGCTGTGGCAGCTGCGCGCGGCGCATCCGCTGATGAACATGCGCCTGTACAGCTACCGCCAGTTCGCCGCCGGCGCGGTGGTGGCCTTCATCTACGGCGCGGGCCTGTTCGGCTCGACCTACCTGCTGCCGGTCTACATGCAGATGGCGCTGGCCTACACGCCGTCGCGCGCGGGGCTGGTGCTGCTGCCGGCCGGGCTGGCGCTGGCCTTCACCATCGCCGCGGCGGGGCGGCTGACCAACCGCATCGCGCCGCACCGGCAGGTCTCGTTCGGGCTGGCGCTGCTGGCGGCGTCCTTCCTGCTGATGGCGCTGGGTTCGCAGGCCACGCCGTACCTGCTGCTGGTGGCGTGGGCCATCGTGGGGCGCATCGGGCTGGGCTGCATCCTGCCGTCGCTGACGCTGGGCGCGATGCGCGGGGTGGACTATTCGCTGATCGCGCAGGGCTCGAGCTGCATCAATTTCCTGCGCCAGCTCGGCGGCGCCATCGGCGTGAGCCTGGCCGGCGTGGGCCTGCAGTGGCGGCTCGCGGCGCAGGGCGCGGTGCTGGGGCCGGAGGGCGACGCCGTGGCGCGCATCCGCGCGTTCGACGAGACCTTCCTCGCGGTCGGGCTGGTGATCGCCACCGCCATCCTGGCGGCGTGGCGCATCCGGCCGCGGCCGCTGCCGGCCTAGCGGGCCGGCATGAACGCATGGCGGGCCGGGGCATGCTCCGGCGGCGGGGTTCAGGCGGCCGTGCCGCTGCGCAGTTCCTCGACCAGCGCGACGTACTTTTCCATCGCCTCGTCCTTGCTGGTGCCCTTGATGGCTTCCCAGGCCTCGAACTTGTAGCGGCCGACGAAATCGGTCATGCCGGGCTTGTCGCCGTGGACATCGCCTTCGCTGCCTTGCTTGAACAGCGCGTAGAGGCGCAGCAGGGTCATGTTGCTGGGGCGCTCGGTCAGTTGCTTGACGTCGAGCTGGGCTTGGGCGAAGCGGGCCTGCAGGTCGCTCATGGGGTCTCCTGGGTGCGTTGGGGGAATGGCGGGGCGCGAGGCGGGGCCGGGCGCGGACAGCGCGATGATAGCGCCCGCCGCCGCGCGTTTGGGCGCAAAGAAACCGAGGAAGGCCTCGGTCCGGCCCGCCGCGCCGGCGGCGCGCGGCAGCCGCGCGCGCGCAAGTTCAGCTTTTGAGGTGGCAACGGATACAATCTCGCCATGTCCTGGATTCTTGCTGTCGAAACCTCCACCGAGTGGTGCTCCGTCGCGCTCGGGCGCCTTGCCCGAGGCGGCGCCCTGGAGTGCCTGGTGCGTCATGAACACACCGGCCCGCGCTCGTCCGCGCGCGTGCTGCCGGCCGCCGGCGAGCTGCTGGCTGAGGCCGGCATCGCGCTGGCCGACTGCGCCGCCATCGCCTTCGGCGCCGGGCCCGGCTCCTTCACCGGCCTGCGCACCGCCTGCGGCGTGGCCCAGGGCCTGGCCTTCGGCGCGGGCCTGCCGGTGGTTCCCGTCAATTCGCTGATGGCCTGCGCCGAGCGCGTGCGCCTGGGTGAAGTGGGTGAGGCGAGTGAGGCGGGCGCGCCCGCGTTGCCGCCCGGCGTGCCGGTGCTGGTGGCGCTGGATGCCCGCATGGACGAAGCCTATGCCGGCGCCTTCGCCTGGGACGAGGCCGCGCAGCAATGGCAGCCCGTCACCGCCATGCAGGTGTGCCCGCCCGAGGCGGTGACCTTGCCGCCCGCGCCGTTCTGGCTGGCCGGCAACGCCGCCGCCGTGTTCGGCGAGCGCCTCGCCGCCGCCGCGCTGGCGCAGCACAGCGTGCCCGGCGCGCTGCCCGCCGCGCCCGCGCTGGTGTCGATCGCGCTGCGCGCGCTGGCGCGCAACGAGACCGTCGCGCCGGAGGACGCCATGCCGATCTACCTGCGCGACAAGGTCGCCCAGACCATTGCCGAGCGCCAGGCCATCGCCGCGCAGCGCGCCGCGCTGGCCGCCACCGGAGAACGGCCATGAGCGCGCGCCGCAGCATGCCGCTTGCCGCCGAGGCCGGCGCGCCGCCGGCGCCGCCGTCCGCCGGCTGGCCGGAAGTGCCGGTCATGCCGGTGCTGGGGGCGGGCTGGGCGATCGGGCGCATGAGCGCGCTCGACGTCGAGGCCGTGGCCGGCATCGAGGCGCGCGCCTACAGCCATCCGTGGACGCGCGGCAATTTCGAGAATTCGGTCAAGGCCGGCCACCTCGGCATGACGCTGCGCGACCCGGCCGGCGCGCTGGCCGCCTACGCCGTGCTGATGCCGGTGGTGGACGAGATGCACCTGCTCAACATCACCGTGGACCCGGCGCGCCAGCGCACCGGCCTGGGCCGGCTGATGCTGGCCGCCGCGCTGGCCACCGCGCACGCGCATCACCTGCACACCATGCTGCTGGAAGTGCGGCCGTCCAACACCGGCGCGATCGAACTCTACCGCCAGGCGGGCTTCGCCGAGATCGGCCGGCGCAAGGGCTATTACCCGGCGGCCGGCCAGACCCGCGAGGACGCCCTGGTGCTGCGCCGCGCGTGGCCGCCCGCGGAGGGTCAGGCATGAACCGGCGCGCGCGTTTTCTCGAAGTGCTGGGCGTGAGCGAGGAGTGGGTGCCGCGCCACGCGCCGGCATTGCCGCAGGACGGGACGGCGGAGCCGGATGTCGCCGCGGATCTCGCCGCAAATCTCGCCGCGGACGTTGCCGCCGAGCCGGTCGCCGCCGCCGTTGCCGCGCCGCCCGAAGTGCCGCCCGAAGCGCCGGCCGTCGCCGCCGGGGATGCGGCAATGGCGCCGCCGTCCGTGCGCGACCGGGCCGGGCCGGAAGCCGCGCCGCGGCCGCCGGCGGAAATTCGCCCGGAAATTCGCCCAGAAATTCGTCCGGAGGCGCGGACAGAACCGCGAACGGAAGCGCCGCCCGCGCTCGCGCTGGCCCCCGCGCAGCCCGCCATGCCGGCGTCCGCCGGCTCGCGCGAGGCGGTCATCGCCGGCCTCGACTGGGCCGGGCTGGAGGCGCGCGTCTCGGGCTGCACCGACTGCGGCCTGTGCGACCGCCGCACCCAGACCGTGTTCGGCGTCGGCGACCGCCAGGCCGAGTGGATGCTGGTGGGCGAGGCGCCCGGCGAGAACGAGGACAAGCAGGGCGAGCCCTTCGTCGGCGTGGCCGGCAAGCTGCTCGACAACATGCTGGCCGCGGTCGGCCTGGCGCGCGGGCGCAATGTCTTCATCGCCAACGTGCTGAAATGCCGTCCGCCCGGCAACCGCAACCCGGAGCCGGACGAGGTCGCGCAGTGCGAGCCCTACCTGCGCCGCCAGATCGCGCTGGTGCAGCCCAGGCTGATCGTGGTGCTGGGCCGCTTCGCCGCGCAGTCGCTGCTGCGCACCACCACGCCGATCGGCAAGCTGCGCGGCAGCGTGCACAGCTACGAGGGCATCCCGGTGGTGGTGACCTATCACCCGGCCTACCTGCTGCGCACGCTGTCGGACAAGGCGCGCGCGTGGGAGGACCTTTGCCTGGCCCGCGAGGTGCATGCCCGTGCGGGAGCCAAGGCCTGACGCCGCCCTGGGCCCCGGCGGCGCCATCGAGGTGGCGCCGCTGTGGCGTCATGCCGCTTCGCAGCGCCTGCGCGAACTGGCCTGGTGCTCGCTGTCGCCGCCCCTGCTGGCGTTCCTGCCGGCGGTAGCGGCTGCGGGAGGGGTAGCAGGAGAGGCCGCAGAAGAGGCTGCAGAAGGGGCGGGCGGCGCGGTTCCCGCCGGCATGTCCGCCAATCCTGGCGGCGTTACCCATCCCGCCATCGACGGTGCCCTCAACGGCACCACCAACGGCACCACCAACGGCACCACCAACGGCACCACCAACGGCACCACCAACGGCATCGCCCCGGGGCTGGCGCGCTGGCCCGACGGCGCGCTGGCGGGCTGGCAGCGCTGGCTGCTGTCGGCCGATCCCGGCGCGCTGCCGCCCACCATCGCCGAACTGGCGGCGGGCCGCGAGCATCCGCGCCCGCACGGCGCCGCGCACGCGCCCAGCCTGCGGCTGGGGCGCCACGCCGAGCGCCTGCTCCAGTTCACGCTGGAACATACCCCCGGGCTGGAACTGCTGGCGGCCAACCTGCCGGTGCGGCGCGCCGGCGCGCATGGCGTCCAGACGCTGGGCGAGCTCGACTTCGTCTGGCGCGACGCCGGCAGCGGCGCCATCGTGCACTGGGAGATGGCGGCCAAGTTCTACCTGCTGGTCGATCCCGTCCCCGAGGCGCAGCGCGGCGATGCCGCGCCGCCCCGGCTGCATCATTTCGTCGGCCCCAACCTGGTGGACCGCCTGGGGGACAAGCTCGGCCATCTCGTGCACCGCCAGCTGGCGCTGTCGCACATGCCCGAGGCGTTCGCGCTGCTGGGGCGCAAGGTGGACCGCAGCGAGGTCTACCTGCTCGGCTGGCTGTTCTACCGCAATGGCCGCGTCCCGGCCGGCGTGCGCGACCTCGGCATCGCGCCGGACCATCTGCACGGCTGGTGGGACACGCTGCCGGAGTGGGCGGACTGGGCCGCCACGCGCGCGGGTTCGCGCTGGTTCCGCCTGCCGCGCTCGGCGTGGATGGCGCCGGCCCTGGTGCCGTGGGCGCAGACCGAGCCGCTGGCCACCGTGCGCGACGCGCTGGCGCTGCGCTTCGCGGAAACCCGGCACGACAAGAGCTGGCGGCGCGAGGCGCCCGTCATGCTGTGCGAGCTGGAGCCCGCCGGGCCGCTCGCGCCCGGTCTCTGGCGCGAGCGCACGCGCGGCTTCGTGGTGCCGCCCGGCTGGGAAGAGCGGGCGCGGCAGCGCGTGGCCCGGGCGGCCGAATAGCACTGCCGCGCGCCGCCGCGCGCTGCCCGAAGCCCGGGCATATTCTCCTCCGATAATCTCCGTTGCCGCGAATGGCGGGCGGGCCATCGCGCGCGCTTTTTCCGGCATTCCCGCACCGCTTCATTTTCCCGTTTTCCATCGCCGCCGGCATTGAAAATACGTCCGTCCGTGAATGGTGGAAATGGCATTTCCGGCTGGTCCTAGTCCGTGCGGATCCGGAGGCGAATTTGTCCGATGCTCCGGGTCGGACGGCGCCTTTCGCGGGGTTTTGCACTGCCGTTCGCGTGTTTCGCCAGTTTGTTGACCAAAAATTGCTGAAATGTGTCTTCTTTGTTTCTAAGTCACCGTGAATGTGCGGATTCGTGAATATGGATTGCCGTCATTAAAGTGATCTTGGTGACTCTTTTTGTGCCGAAAAATTGGCGATTAGTACAAGTCCTATAAATCCGTTACCAATCTTGGTACTGGTCAAATTAACAGCCAAGGACCGGAAAATTAGAATTCAGTCACTGGCCCGGGAAACAGGTCAGGCACCGGAGAAAATGAAGATTTCGCATTTTACGGTGCATTTTCACCAACCTCAACCAACTGGAAAACGCCATGACCAAGAACATTATCCGCACCCTGCTCGCCACCGCCGCCCTGGCCGCTGTCGCCACCGGTGCGCAAGCCTCCGACGGCACCATCAACTTCGAAGGCGAAGTGATTGCCCAGACCTGCAAGATCAGCGTCAACGGCACGGAAACGCCGGCGGCCGCCACCGTGGTGCTGCCCTCCGTCGCCGCCGCCACGCTGAGCTCCACCGACGCCCTGTCCGGCCTGACGCGCTTCGTGGTCGGCCTGAAGGAATGCAGCGGCCCCGCCACCACGGCATCGGCGTTCTTCGAAGCCGGCCCCGGCGTAGACCTCGACCGCGGCACGCTGGCGAACCTCACCACCGGCGAAGACGCTGCCAAGAACGTCGAACTGGCTCTCCTGGATCCCACCAGCGGCCAGCCGATCAAGGTCGGCTCCAACCAGGACAGCTCCACCAAGTACGAACTGTCCGCCGGCGCGGCCGAGCTGCCGTACATCGTCGCCTACCGCGCGATGAGCGACGAAGTCCAGCCGGGCGCCGTGACCGGCCAGGTGACCTACTCGATCGACTACAAGTAATCGCCCGCCGCCATGCCGGCAGCCTGCCCGTAAGGGCTGCCGGAAGGCGAGTCACCAGCAAGAAGGGGAAGCAACGGAAGGGACCGGCCGGGATCGACAGAAACCGGCCGGGATCCACCGGATACGGGAAACCAACAAGGCAACCAGGGGAACCATCATGGGACAACGAACACGCAAGCTGGCCGCCGCGGCACTCGCCGCCGCCATGCTGGGCTCGGCGGCAAGCGCATGGGCCGGCGTGGTCATTTCCGGCACGCGCGTCATCTATCCGGCGCAGGCCAAGCAGGTCACGGTCAAAGTGACCAACGACGGCAAGGTGCCGGCGCTGCTGCAAAGCTGGGTCGACGATGGCAATGCCCGCGCTGACGCCAACACCGCCAGCATGCCGTTCACGCTGCTGCCGCCGATCGCGCGCATCGACCCCGGCAAGGGACAGTCGCTGCGCCTGGTCTATACGCAGGAGCCGTTGCCGCAGGACCGCGAATCGGTCTACTGGCTCAATGTGCTCGAAGTCCCGCCCAAGCTCCAGAGCGATGCACCCGCCAACGTGCTGCAGATGGCGTTCCGCTCGCGCCTCAAGATTTTCTTCCGCCCCAGCGGCCTGCCCGGCGACGCCAACAGCGCGCCCGCCAGGCTGACCTGGGCCATCCAGCCGGCCGCCGGCGGTGCCGGCGGCTATGTGGCCAAGGCGAGCAATCCCACGCCTTACCACGTCAGCATCGCCAGCGCGGCGGTCGAGACCGGCGGCAAGCGCTATCAGGCCAAGGCCGAGATGGTGCCGCCGCTCGGCAGCATCGAGCTGCCGGTCGAAGGCCTGTCCCGGCCGGCCGGCGATGCACAGGTGGTCTTCACCACCGTCAACGACTACGGCGCCGTCACCGACAACAAGGCTGGCGCCGTCGCCAGGTAGGCGCGCGCGGCCCCAGCGCCGCGCCCTCCGCACCTTCTTCCAGTCACCCGGGTTCTCGCGGCAGGCCGCATGTTCGCCGCCGTGGGGGCCACATTGCCCAACGGCCTGCAAAACCATGCGCCCCGACATCTCGAACCGCACCAGGAACACCCTCTCCACGCAACGCACGCCGCTGTGCCTGGCGTTGCTGGTCCTGTTCGGCATGGGCGGCGCATGGGCGGCGCCCATGCCCGCGAACGCCGCGGCAGCCGCGCCGATGACGGTGGCCAGCGTCGAGTTCAACGACGACTTCCTCGTGCGGCAGGGCGGGCACAAGGCCGACCTGTCGCGCTATCAGCATGGCAACCCGGTGCTGCCCGGCGAATACCGCGCGGAACTTACCGTGAACGGTCAGCTGCTGGGCTATACCGACGTGCAGGTCAAGGCCGGCGGCGAGCCGGGCGGCGCCAGGGTCTGCGTCACGCTGGCGCAGCTCGACCAGTTCGGCGTGGACATGTCAAAGGTCGACGCCGGCGTGGTCGCGGCGCTGGCGGCGCCGGGCGCGTGCCTGACACTGCCTGAGATCGTGCCGCACGCCACCGCCACGCTGGACCCGGGCCAGTTGCGCCTCGAGGTCAGCATTCCGCAGGACATGGCGCGGCGCACGCCGCGCGGCTACGTGAACCCGGCGCTGTGGGACAGCGGCGTGACCGCCGGTTTCCTCGGCTACGGCCTCAACGTCTACCGCAGCGAGTCGGGCGGCCACGCCGCCACGTCCGGCTTCCTCTCGCTCAACGCCGGCTTCAACCTCGGCGAATGGTATTTCCGCCATAACGGCTCGCTCAGCACGCAGGCCGGCGCCGGCAGCAAGTACCAGAACGTCAACACCTACGTGCAGAAGGACCTGACCGCGCTCCAGAGCCGGCTCGTGCTGGGCGGCGCGAACACCTCGGGCGAGCTGTTCGACACGCTGCCGTTCCTCGGCGCGCAGGTCGCCAGCGACGACCGCATGCTGCCCGACTCGCAGCGCGGCTACGCGCCGGTGGTGCGTGGCGTGGCCGACACCAACGCGCGCGTGACGATCCGCCAGAACGGCGTGGTGATCTACGACACGCCGGTCGCGCCCGGCCCGTTCGCCATCGACGACCTCTACCCGAGCGGCTACGGCGGCGACCTGCAAGTCACCGTGACCGAGGCCGACGGGCGCGAGCGCACCTTCACCGTGCCCTACGCCGCCGTGCCGATGCTGCTGCGCCCCGGCATGACGCGCTTCAGCGTCACCGCCGGCGTGCTCAACGACACCACGCTGTCGGCGCGGCCCAAGCTGCTGCAGGCCACGGTGCAGCGCGGGCTGACCAACAGCCTGACCGGCTACGCCGGCGTGCAGGCGAGCAACCGCTACGCGGCGGTGCTGGCCGGCGCCGCGTTCGACACCGGCTTCGGCGCGGTGTCGATGGACGTCACCGGCGCCTACGCCAGGATCGGCGGGCAGACCTTCGCCGGCACCAGCACGCGGCTGGCCTACAGCAAGCTGTTCCAGCAGACCGGCAGCAACCTGTCGGTGGCCACCTATCGCTTCTCGTCGGACCGCTATGTCGATTTCGCCGGCGCCGCGCGCATGGAGGAGGCGGCCCGCAGCGGTCAGGACATCAGCGCCATGCACCGCCCCAAGAGCCGCGCCACGGTGAGCCTGAGCCAGCCGCTGCCGCGCGGCTGGGGCCAGGTCTTCGCCAGCGCGCTGGCGCAGGACTACTGGAACGGCAAGCCGCACGACGTGCAGTACCAGCTTGGCTACAGCAACCGCATCGGCCCGGTGAACTATTCGGTCACCGCCACGCGCGTGCGCGGCGCCAACGGCACCGTCGACAACCAGTTCATGCTCAACCTGACGCTGCCGCTCGGCCGCGCAAGCCGCGCGCCGCAGCTCGCGTTCAGCCTCGGCCACGAAACCGGCGGCGGCACCAGCGCGCAGACCACGGTCAGCGGCGTGGCGGGCGCGGACAACCAGTTCAGCTACGGCGTGACGGCCGCGCGCAGCGCCGCGGGCCAGGTCTCGGGCGCGCTCAACGGCCAGTACCGCACGCCCTACACCTCGATCCAGGCCGCCTACGGCCAGGGCTCGGGCTACCGCAATGCGTCGGTCGGCCTGAGCGGCTCGGTGGTGGCGCATCCGGGCGGCGTGAGTTTCTCGCCGTACACGGGCGACACCTTCGCCGTGGTGGAAGCCCCGGCCGCGGCCGGGGCCAGGATCGACAGCTATCCGGGCCTGGTGCTCGACGGGCGCGGCTACGGCGTGGTGCCCTACCTGATGCCGTACCGGCAGAACCAGGTCTCGCTCGATCCGGCCAACATCCCCGACGACATCGAGCTCAAGGTCACCAGCCAGCAGGTGGCGCCGCGCGCGGGCGCGGTGGTGATGCTGCGCTACGCCACCGAGTCGGGACAGGCCGCGCTGATCGACGCCGCGCTGGCGGATGGCACGCCGGTGCCGTTCGGCGCCGAAGTCACCGACGGCGACGGCAACAACGCCGGGCTGGTCGGGCAGGGCGGGCGCATCTACGTGCGCCTCAAGGAAGGCGGCGGCGCGCTCACCGCGCGCTGGGGCGACGGCGCCGGCCAGCAGTGCGAGATCGAGCCCGCCGCGGATGCGCAGGGCAGCAGCCCGCTGCTGCGCCTCAAGCGCGTCTGCACGGTCGGCTGAACGGACAACGGCGGCGGCGATGGGGCCGCGCCATACAGGAAGGAACAAGAACATGAAGCCATATCTCCGCAATCTCGTTGCGCTGCTGATCGGCCTGGGCGCGGTTGGCGCCGCCAACGCGGCGATCGATACCTCCGACTGCTATGTGGGGGACGGCTCGCCCGCCCCGCCGACCCTGAGCGTGCCGCTGGCCGCCGGCGCGTTGACCATCGGCCGCGACGTGCCCGACGGCACCGTCATCTACAGCCAGACCGTGTCCGCGCAGGCGGTGGGCATCGACTGCAAGAACTACGCTGTCACCGTGGTCAGGAATGCCCTCGAACTGACCACCAGCCAGCCTGCCGCCGCCTGGAACCAGGGGCCCTTCGCCGGCAAGGTGTACGAAACGGGACTGCCGGGCATCGGCGTGGCCATCCGCGACAACCGCACTGGCCAGTTCTATCCAGGCGAGGACGCCATCAACTGCCGGATGACCTGCATCTACACGGTCGGGCCGCAATACGTCGAGATCTCGCTGATCAAGATCGGCAATGTTTCCGCCAGCGGCCCGGTCGCCGGGGCATCGCTGCCACGCGTGAGCTCGAAGTGGCGCAAGGCCACTACGTTCAAGTACCTCGATGCATTCGAGATCGCCTTCACCGGCAGCCTGAGCATCGTGTCGCAGACCTGCACCACGCCCGACGTCAGGGTTCCCATGGGTGTCCACAATCCCGGCGACTTCTCCGGCGTCGGCAGCGGCACGCGGTGGGAAGCATTCGACATCCGGTTGCTGAACTGCCCGGCGTTTCATGGCGCCACGGCGAGCGTGTCCTACGACAACGGCGCGCTGGGCGACGTGAGCGGCACCGGCAACCAGCTCGGTTTCCTGCTGACGCCGGCCACCGAGGTGGTGGACGCGGCCAAGGGGATCGTCGCGCTGAGCGCGGGCAGCGAGGCCAAGCCCGCGGCGGGCGGCGTCGGGTTGCAGATCGCCTCGCCCGATGGCGCGCCGGTGGCGTACCACAGCGTGATGCCGAGCGGCATCGTGCCCGCCGCGGTGGACGGCGGCAGCTACACCATTGCGCTGCAGGCGCGTTACGTGCAGACCGGCGAAGTCATCACGCCGGGGCAGGCCAACACCTCGGTGATGTTCACGATCGACTACCGGTAGGAAGAAGGAGAGAGGCGCGCGGCGGGGTCAGTGGTGCTTGTCCTCGCCGATCATCGCCAGCGAGTCGAAGTTGCGCACGTTGTAGCGGTGCTGGCGCATCACCAGGGTCATGGTGACGCAGACGAAGATGCCGAACGCCACGATGACGATGCCGATGGGCACGTTGAGCTTGATCAGCAGCGCATACAGGCACAGCATCAGCAGCACCGAGACGTTCTCGTTGAAGTTCTGCACCGCGATCGAGTGGCCGGCGGACAGCAGCACGTGGCCGCGGTGCTGCAGCAGGGCGTTCATCGGCACCACGAAGTAGCCCGACATGCCGCCCACCACCATCAGGAACAGGTAGGCGATGGCCATGTATAGCGGCATGTGCATGCCGAGGACGTCGAACGAGACATCGGGCAGGCTGTTCTTGGTGTAGAAGGCCATCAGCATCACCACCACGCCCATCGCCACGCCGAACGGCAGCACCGACAGCGATTTGCGCAGCGGAATGCGCATCGCGGCCAGGATCGCGCCGACCGCCACGCCCACCGCCACCACCGCCTGCAGCAGCGCGCCCTGCGACAAATTCAGTTCCAGCGACTTCTCGGCCCACTTCAGCACGATGAACTGCAGCGTGGCGCCCGCGCCCCAGAACAGCGTGGTCACGGCCAGCGAGATCTGGCCCAGCTTGTCGCGCCACAAGGCGGTGAAGCAGTCGGCGAACTCGGCGATCAGCTTGATCGGATTCTTTTCCTGCTGCGGATAGCGCGCGCCGGTCTCGGGGATGAACAGGTTGAAGATGGCGGCGACCACGTAGAACAGCATGATGACCACCATCGCCGCCTCGGCCGGGGTGTGGATGCCGGTGTCCACGAAGGGCATGTCGAAGCCGAGCAGCACCTTGGAGATGTGCACCGAGATCAGCGCGCCGCCCACCACGGTGCCGAGGATGATCGAGCCGACCGTGAGGCCCTCGATCCATCCGTTGGCCGCCACCAGCCGCTCCGGCGGCAGCAGCTCGGTGAGGATGCCGTACTTGGCCGGCGAGTAGGCGGCCGCGCCGAAGCCCACGATGCCGTAGGCGAGCAGCGGGTGCAGCCCGAACATCATGATGGCGCAGCCGGCAATCTTGATGGTGTTGGTGATGAACATCACCTTGCCTTTCGGCATGGAGTCGGCGAAGGCGCCCACGAAGGCGGCCAGCACCACGTAGGACAGCACGAAGAACAGCTTGAGCAGCGGCGTCATCCACTGCGGGGAATGCAGCTCGGTAAGAAGGGCGATGGCGGCGATCAGCAGCGCGTTGTCGGCCAGCGAGGAGAAGAACTGCGCCGCCATGATGGTATAAAAACCCTTCTTCATACTGTGGACTCTGTCTCCATCGCAATTGCTGTGCAAGTCGGTCACGGTCGCGGTCACGACCGCGTTGCCGGCGGCGCCGGAGGCCGTCGGGGAACCTGGGCTGGCGCCGTTGTCAAAGTGATGCCCGGACCAGCTCTGGGAGTGCTTTGCAGCTTGCCTCACCGTGTTTGACATATTGCATCACTTTTGAAACATGGTCGGAACGTCCGGCTTTATAACACGAAAATAAGGCGATTCCGAGCATCTCCGGGCCGCCGGTTGGACAGCGCAAGCGCGCTGCGATTCCCTAAATGTTGAGTCGGATGTGTTCAAATAACGTCTGTGCGACGTGCAGCGCGTACCGGGTCTTCCCCTATGTGGTGCATCCGCGGGCCGCGGGCGACCCCTGCCGGCCGGCCTCGGTCCGGCCCCGACCCCTCCCGCGCCGTCGCGCATCAGCCTCCTGGAAGCCACAGCGATCCCATGCCTAGACCCATTCACGCCGTCATCCACCAACCGGCCCTGGCCAACAACCTGGAAGTCGTGCGCCGCTGCGCACCCGAAGCGCGCGTCTGGGCCGTGGTCAAGGCCAACGCCTACGGCCACGGCATCCGCCGCGCCTTTGCCGGCCTGCGCGCCGCCGACGGCTTCGGCCTGCTCGACCTGAACGAAGCCGTGCTGCTGCGCGAGCTCGGCTGGCAGGGCCCGATCCTGCTGCTGGAAGGTTTCTTCCAGCCCCAGGACGTGCCGCTGCTGGAGCAATACCGCCTCACCACTGCGGTGCATTGCGAAGAACAGCTGCGCATGCTGGAAGCCGGCCGCCCCAAGGGGCCGCTGGCGATCCAGCTCAAGCTCAATACCGGCATGAACCGCCTGGGCTTCCGCCCGGACCAGTACCGCGCCGCCTGGGAGCGCGCGCGCGCCCTGCCGTGCGTGGGCAGCATCGTGCATATGACGCATTTCTCCGATGCCGACAGCCCGCGCGGCATCGCGCACCAGCTCGCGGTGTTCGACGCCGCCACGGCCAACCTGCCGGGCGAGGCCAGCCTGTCCAACTCCGCCGCCACGCTGTGGCATCCCCAGGCGCACCGCGCCTGGGTGCGGCCGGGCATCGTGCTGTACGGCGCCTCGCCCTCCGGGGTGGCGGCCGACGTGAGCAGCTTCGGCCTGCAGCCGGCCATGTCGCTGCACAGCGAGCTGATCTCCGTCCAGGACCTCCAGCCCGGCGATACCGTCGGCTATGGCTCGCTGTTCACGGCGGACCGCGCCATGCGCATCGGCGTGGTGGCCTGCGGTTATGCCGACGGCTACCCGCGCCATGCCGCCGGCTGGGGCGACAACCCGGCGCCGGTGCTGGTCGACGGCGTGCGCACGAACCTGGTGGGCCGGGTCTCGATGGACATGATCTGCGTCGACCTCACGCCTTGCCCCAAGGCCCGCGTGGGCAGCGCCGTGACCCTGTGGGGCCAGGGCCTGCCGATCGACGACGTGGCCGCGGCCAGCGGCACCGTGGGTTACGAGCTGATGTGCGCGCTGGCGCCGCGCGTGCCGGTCACGGTGGCGACGCTGACGGCGCCGGAGCAGGCCGCGCTGGCCTGACGCCGGGCCCGCGGGGGGGCTGGCGCCGGCCCGTGGCCTGCCTGGCCCGGCGGCGGCGCGCCGTCCGTGCGCCGTTTCGCCTCCGCCCGCCTGTTTCGGCGGTTTTTCGCCGCGTCTTGTTGCCGCCGCCGCCGCTCCGGTGGTTTTCCACCGCTTTCACCGTCTCCACCGTTTTTCCCGAGGATCCCAGTTGGCCAAGCCAAAGAACGTCTACACCTGCACCGAATGCGGCGGCACCTCGCCGCGCTGGCAGGGCCAGTGCCCGCAATGCCAGCAATGGAACACGCTGGTCGAGACCGTGGCGGAAACCGCGTCGGCCAAGCGCTTCGCGCCGCTGGCCGCCTCGGCCCGCGTGCAGCGCCTGTCGGAGATCGACGCGGCCGACGTGCCGCGCTTTTCCAGCGGCATCGAGGAATTCGACCGCGTGCTGGGCGGCGGGCTGGTGGCCGGCGGGGTGGTGCTGATCGGCGGCGATCCCGGCATCGGCAAGTCCACGCTGCTGCTGCAGGCGCTGGCCAACCTCGCCGCCGAGCGCCCCGTGCTGTACGTCAGTGGCGAGGAGTCCGGCGCGCAGATCGCGCTGCGCGCCCAGCGCCTCGGCGTGGACAGCCCGCAGCTCGCCTTGCTGGCGGAGATCCAGCTGGAGAAGATCCAGGCCACGCTGGAGGCGGAAAAACCCGAGGTGGCGGTGATCGACTCGATCCAGACGCTGTATTCCGAAGCGCTCACCTCGGCGCCCGGCTCGGTGGCCCAGGTGCGCGAATGCGCGGCGCAGCTCACGCGCATCGCCAAGGGCAGTGGCACCACCATCATCCTGGTCGGTCACGTGACCAAGGAAGGCGCGCTGGCCGGCCCGCGCGTGCTCGAGCACATCGTCGACACCGTGCTGTACTTCGAGGGCGACACCCATTCCTCGCACCGCCTGGTGCGCGCGTTCAAGAACCGTTTCGGCGCGGTCAACGAACTGGGCGTGTTCGCCATGACCGAGCGCGGCCTGCGCGGCATCAGCAACCCGTCGGCGCTGTTCCTGTCGCAGCACGAGCAGCAGGTGGCCGGCTCCTGCGTGCTGGTCACGCAGGAAGGCACGCGGCCGCTGCTGGTGGAAGTGCAGGCGCTGGTCGACGCCGCGCAGGTGCCCAACCCGCGCCGGCTGGCCGTGGGGCTGGAGCAGAACCGGCTGGCCATGCTGCTGGCGGTGCTGCACCGCCATGCCGGCATCGCCTGCTTCGACCAGGACGTGTTCCTCAACGCCGTGGGCGGCGTCAAGATCGCCGAGCCGGCGGCCGACCTCGCGGTGCTGCTGGCGATCCATTCGTCGATGCGCAACAAGCCGCTGCCGCGCGGCCTGGTGGTGTTCGGCGAAGTCGGCCTGGCCGGCGAGATCCGGCCCAGCCCGCGCGGGCAGGAACGCCTGCGCGAAGCCGCCAAGCTGGGCTTCACCACCGCGGTGATCCCCCGCGCCAACGCGCCCAAGCAGCCGATCGACGGCCTCGAGGTGATCGCGGTCGAGCGGCTGGAGCAGGCCATCGACCGTGTGCGTCATCTGGAGTGAGAGTCGCTGCGTCAATCCGCCGCAACAGGCGCGTTTGCGGCGCCGCGCACGGTGCGTGGCGCGCTGCGCAAAATCGGTAATAATGAGCCTCGCATCGCGCACGTCCGGTCGTCAGGCCGGCGGCGCGCCGACACCGATGCGCGGTCCTGCCCGGTCCCCGGGTCCAATTCGCTACTGAACCATGCAAGCCAATTCGCGCAGTTTCTTCCTGTTGATCGCCGTGATTTCCTTCGGCCTGGTCGGCTATGCCCTCTACCTGCAGCACGTGGAGGGCTACCAGCCGTGCCCGCTGTGCGTGATGCAGCGTTTCGCCTTCGTCGGCATCGGCATCTTCTCGCTGCTGGCCGCCATCGCGCAGAGCACGCGCAGCCTGTGGCAGGGGCTGGGCATGCTGTCCGGCATCGGCGGCATCGCCGTGGCCGGCTATCACGTGTCGCTGCTGCTCAACCCCAAGGCCAGTTGCGGCATCGACCCGCTGGAGAACTGGGTCAACCGGCTGCCCACCGCCAAGCTGCTGCCGCAGGTGTTTTACTCGGACGGCCTGTGCACGGCGCCGCTGCCGCCGATTTTTGGTTTGTCGATTCCGGCCTGGTCGCTGATCTGGTTATTTATTTTGACTGCGACTTTGGCGGTGGGGATGATTCGGAGGGAGAGGAATTATCGGTAGTTTTTTGATTTTATTTTGGGGTTTGGGGGGATTTTAGGGTTTGCGGTTTAATGTTGATTGCTTGACGTCGACTGCTTAACTTCAAAGTCAAAGTCAAAGTCAAAGTCAAAGTCAAAGTCAAAGTCAAAGTCAAAGTCAAAGTCAAAGTCAACGGCTTTCGCTCCCCCGGAGCGACCTACTTTCTTTTCCCCGAAAAGAAAGTAGGCAAAGAAAGCGGGCTGCCTGGCCGGCAGGGGCAGAGCCGAACAGGGTTTCTTGGGTTGGTGGTTTCGTGGTGGGGCCTGTGGTTCTGCTGGGATTCTGCCGGTACCGATTTTGGTGGCCACGTTCTCTCGGGTGGTGTTCGATTCGTGGTGGCGCTGCATGATGGCGGAGGCCCAGGCCCTTCGGGCTGCTGCCGCGACCGGGGCGGATGGGCTCGTCATAGAGATGGTGCTGGTTTCGTGGTGGGCGCGGTGGCCCCTGTTCGAGCGCGGTGCCGAACAGTTGAAAAGCAATCCCGGTTCCAGTAACCCAACACACCCGCGCTGGGTCCACCACGCCCACCATGAAACCAGTGCCGATGCTATGTCGTGGCCGCCCGAGTCGGTAACGGCAGATGGCCGAACCAGCAGTGTGCCGGCCATCATAGGTCTGACCCCGCAACCCATACCGCCAGCCAGATCGTGGCCAGCCGAACCGGTAACGGCAGGATGCCAGCAGAACCACCACTCCCACCACGAAACCACCAACAAGAGAAATCCCAACGTTTCTGCCCCTGCCGGCCAGGCAGCCCGCTTTCTTTGCCTACTTTCTTTTCGGGGAAAAGAAAGTAGGTCGCTCCGGGGGAGCGAAAGCCTTTGACTTTGATGTTGACTTTGACTTTGACGTTCAGCCGTTGACGTTAAGGAGTGGCTATTAACATTAAGTCATTAAAATTGAAGTAACCTTCCAAAAAATCAAACAATCCCCTCAATCTGCTCCTGCAACTCCAGCCAACGCTCCTCGAGCGTATCAAGTTCCCCCCCCACTTCCCCCTGCCGCTTGAGCATCTCCATCAACTTCCCCTTGTTACCCTCCGCATAACTGCTCTCGTCGGCCATGAACGCATCGATCTCGCTCTTGGCCTGCTGCAGCACGGCCATGCGCTTTTCCACCTTTTCCAGTTCCTTGGTCAGCGGCTTGCGCAACTGCGTCAGGCGCTGGCGTTCGTCGGCTTCGGCGCGGCGCTGGTCGCGGCGGTTGACCGCGGCGGCGCCGTCGCCCGCGGCGGGGGCCTGCGCGGCGCTGGCGGCGTTGCGCTTGGCCGCCGCCTGTTGCAGCAGCCAGTCGCGGTAGTCGTCGAGGTCGCCGTCGAACGGCTTCATGGTGCCGTCGCCGACCAGCATGAACTGGTCGGTGGTGGCGCGCAGCAGGTGGCGGTCGTGGGAGACCACGATCAGGGTGCCTTCGAACTGCGCCAGCGCCATCGTCAGCGCTTCGCGGGTGTCGAGGTCGAGGTGGTTGGTCGGTTCGTCGAGCAGCAGCAGGTTGGGCTTCTGCCAGACGATCAGCGACAGCGCCAGGCGCGCCTTCTCGCCGCCGGAGAACGGCTCGATCGGCGCGGTGGCCATGTCGCCGCGGAAGTTGAAGCTGCCGAGGAAGTCGCGCAGTTCCTGCTCGCGCGTGTCCGGCGCCAGGCGCGCCAGGTGCTGCAGCGGGGAGTCCTGGTCGCGCAGCGTCTCCAGCTGGTGCTGGGCGAAGTAGCCGATCTGCAGGCCCTTGCCCTGGCGCAGCTTGCCGGCCAGGGGTTCTTGCGTGGCCGCCAGCGTCTTCACCAGCGTGGACTTGCCCTGGCCGTTGGCGCCGAGCAGGCCGATGCGCTGGCCGGTCTGGATCGACAGCGACAGGTTGTGCAGGATGGTCACGGGCGGCGCGCCGGGCGCGGGCGGCGGATAACCGCAGTCCACGCCTTCGAGCACCATCATCGGGTTGGGCGCCGAGTCCGGCTCGCGGAACTCGAAGGCGAAGCCGGCGGCGATGTGCACCGGCGCCAGCCGTTCCATCTTTTCCAGCGCCTTGACCCGGCTCTGCGCCTGGCGCGCCTTGGTGGCCTTGGCCTTGAAGCGCGTGATGAACGATTCGAGGTGGGCGATCTCTTTCTGCTGGCGCGAGTAGGCCGACTGCTGCAGCGCCATCTGCTGCAGGCGCAGCGTCTCGAACTGGGTGTAGTTGCCGCCGTAGCGGCGCAGTTGCTGGTTTTCGATGTGCACGGTGACGTTGCAGATCGCGTCGAGGAATTCGCGGTCGTGCGAAATCATCACCAGCGTGCCGGGATAGCGCGCCAGCCAGTCTTCCAGCCAGACGATGGCGTCGAGGTCCAGGTGATTGGTCGGTTCGTCGAGCAGCAGCAGGTCGGACGGGCACATCAGCGCCTGCGCCAGGTTCAGCCTCATGCGCCAGCCGCCCGAGAACGACGCCACCGGCTGCGACACCTGCGCCAGCGTGAAGCCCAGCCCCAGCAGCAGCGCCTCGGCGCGCGCCGGTGCGGTGTAGCCGTCGGCGTCGGCGAAGGCGGCGTGGGCGTCGGCCTCGGCGGTGCCGTCGCCGCTGGCCTGGGCCGCGGCGATGCGCGCCTCGATCTCGCGCAGGCGGGTGTCGCCGTCGATGGTGTATTCCACCGCGCTGCGCGCGACCGCCGGGGTTTCCTGCGCCACGTGGGCGATGCGCCACTGCGGCGGGATGGCGACGTCGCCGCCGTCCGGATGCAGCTCGCCACGCAGCATGGCGAACAGGGTCGACTTGCCGCTGCCGTTGGCGCCGACGAGGCCGACGCGCTCGCCGGGGTTCAGCGTCACGCTGGTGTGGTCGAACAGCACCTTGGTGCCGCGCTGGAGGACTAGCTGGTCGATTCGGATCACGGAAGGGGAACGCTGGAGATAAAGCCGCCGGAGATGAGCGATGGCCGGCCCGGCATGGCACGGGTCAACCCGGCATTGTAGCCGCTTCGCATGATGCTGCCCGTCAAATGGCGGCGCGCGGCGGCGTATGGCGGAGGATGGCGGCGAGGTTCGGCGGGCCGCCGCGCGCGGACTCCGGCGGTGGCCGCGCAGGGACGGCAAAGGGATGGCAAGGAGACCGCAGCCTAGGTATAAACCCTTGCCCGCGTAAAACTCTATTTTCATGGTACGCGTTTTGCGTGTAAATTAATTTACATAGATGCGCGCCGCCTGCATGCTTTTTTTTCGTGCATGGCTTGGCGGCGGCGCATCCCGTCAACCAGAACCGCACCCATGTCCCTCGGCAATTCCGGCAATTCCGGCACCAACGGATCCTCCGGCAAGAACGGCAACGGCTCGATCACCGAGCGCATCGCCCGCGCCCTGCCCACGCTGACGCCCGCGCACCAGCGCATGGCCGAATACGTGCTGGGCAATCCGTTCCGCGCCGCCACCATGCGCATCGACGAACTGGCGGCGGCGGTGGAGGTCTCGGTGGCCACCGCCAACCGCTTCGCGCACGCGCTCGGCTTCGAGGGCTATCCGCAGTTCCGCACCGAGCTGGTGCGCGGTTTCGAGGCCACGCTGGCGCCGGTCGAGAAGCTGCGCACCGAACTGGAGCGCCCGGCCACGGTGGCGGCGGTCATCGCCGCCTCGCTCGACGAGGACGTGCGCAATCTCGAGGCCACGCGCCGCGGGCTCGATGCCGAATCCTGCGAGCGCGCGGTGGAAGCCATCCTGTCGGCCGAGCGCGTGTTCGTGGTGGGCTTCGGCGCGAGCGGCTTCCTGGCCGGGCTGCTGCAGCACGGGCTGGACCTGTCGTGCCGCACCGTGATCTCGGTGTCGGGCGCGGGCGGCGCGTCGACCGCGGCGCGCGCGCTGTTCAAGCTGCAGCCCAGCGACCTGCTGATCGTGATCGGCTTTCCGCGCTACGTGTACGACACCGTGACCATCGCGCGGCGCGCGCGCGCGCACGGCGCGCGCATCGTGGCGCTGACCGACGGGCCGACCTCGCCGCTGGCGGCGCTGGCCGACATCGCGCTGTACGCGCACACCGGCCGCCAGCTTTCCGCCAACTCGGACACCGCCGTGCTGGCCTTCATCGAAGGCCTGTGCGGCGCCGTGGCGCACCGCGCCGCGCACGCCGTCAAGGCCGCCGCCGAGATGACCGAATTCCTGCTGCCGTGGCTGCACGGCGCGCCGCCCGGCCAGGGCCGCGACGCGCGCGAGCGCCACGACGAAGCAGCCGAAGGCCGCGCCAAGGGCGCGCCCGCGCGCCGCAAGAAACCCACTCCCGACGCATCGTGAACCCCAACCTTACCCCTGTGATCGCCATCCACGGCGGCGCCGGCACCATCACCCGTGCCGCCATGAGCCCCGCCCGGGAGGCGGAATACACCGCCGCGCTGAGCGGCGTGCTGCAAGCCGGCCAGCGCGTGCTGGCCGACGGCGGCAGCGCGCTCGACGCCGTCACCGAAGCCGTGCGCCTGCTCGAGAACTGCCCGCTGTTCAATGCCGGCCGCGGCGCCGTGCTGACCCGCGCCGGTACCTACGAGCTCGACGCCGCCATCATGGACGGCGCCACCCGCGCCGCCGGCGCGGTGGCCTGCGTCAAGTGCCTGCGCAATCCGGTGCTGGCCGCGCGCGCGGTGATGGAGCAGAGCGAGCACGTGCTGTTCGCCGGCGACGGCGCCGAGGCTTTCGCGCGCGCGCGGGGCCTGGAACTGGTGGAGCCCGCCTACTACTTCACCGAGGCGCGCCGCGAGCAATGGGAGCGCGCGCGCGGCACCGCCGGCACGGCGCTCGACCACGACGCCGCCAGCCGCGCGGCTGAGCCCATCGACCCCGACAGCAAGTTCGGCACCGTGGGCGCGGTGGCCTGCGACGCGCAGGGGCGCCTGGCCGCGGCCACCTCCACCGGCGGCGTTACCAACAAGCAGGTCGGCCGCGTCGGCGACACGCCCATCATCGGCGCCGGCTGTTATGCCGACGACGTGGCCGCGGTGTCCGCCACCGGCACCGGCGAGATGTTCATCCGCGCGGTGGCGGCCTACGACGTGGCCGCGCAGATGCGCTACGCGGGCCTGCCGCTCGGCGAGGCCGCGCGCCGCGTGGTGATGGAAAAGCTGCCGGCCATCGACGGCCGCGGCGGCCTGATCGCGGTGGACCGCGCCGGCAACGTCGCGCTGCCGTTCAACACCGAAGGCATGTACCGCGGTTTCGCCCGGGTGGGCGAGGCGGTCAACGTGTGGATCTACGGTTGAGCCGGCAGGCGCGGCATCGATCCATCCCGGCATCAACAGCATCAACAGGCATCAAGGGGTCCAAGTGGCTGCAGCATCCTCTTCCCGGTCGGCCCAAGCGGGCATCGTCCTGCCACCGCAGCGGGTGGTTTCCGTCAACGATCTCACCGTGCGCTTTTCCACCTCGGAGCGCACCGTGGAGGCCGTGCGCGGCCTGAGCTTCCACGTCGACCGCGGCGAGACGCTGGCCGTGGTGGGCGAGTCGGGCTCGGGCAAGTCGGTGACGTCGCTGGCGCTGATGCGGCTGGTCGAGCACGGCGGCGGCAAGATCGCCGGCGGCAGCATGGCGCTGCGCCGGCGCGGCGGCGAGGTGATCGATCTCGCCCGCGCCGACAACGCCACCATGCGCGGCGTGCGCGGCAGCGACGTGGCCATGATCTTCCAGGAGCCGATGACCTCGCTCAATCCGGTGTTCCCGGTGGGCGAGCAGATCGCCGAATCGATCCGCCTGCACCAGGGCAAGGGCCGCGCCGAGGCGCGCGCCGAAGCGCTGCGCATGCTGGAGATCGTGCGCATTCCCGAGGCGCGCCGCGTGCTGGACCGCTTCCCGCACCAGCTCTCGGGCGGCATGCGCCAGCGCGTGATGATCGCGATGGCGCTGTCGTGCAAGCCGGCGCTGCTGATCGCCGACGAGCCGACCACCGCGCTCGACGTGACCATCCAGGCCGAGATCCTGCAGCTGATCCGCAACCTGCAGGCCGAGATGGACATGGGCGTGGTCTTCATCACCCACGACATGGGCGTGGTGGCCGAGGTGGCCGACCGCGTGCTGGTGATGTACCGCGGCGAACGGGTGGAGGAGGGCACCGCCGAGCAGGTCTTCGCCGCGCCCGCGCATCCGTACACGCGCGCGCTGCTGTCGGCCGTGCCCAAGCTCGGCGCCATGCAGGGCACCGACTGGCCCGCCAAGTTCCCGCTGCTGCAGCTCGACCAGTCCGCGCCGGCCGCGCCCGGGGCGCCGCAGGACACCGTGCCGGCCGGCGCCGCGCCGATCCTGCGCGTGCGCGACCTGGTGACGCGCTTCGACGTGCCGGGCGGCCTGCTGGGCCGCGTGGCGCGCCGCGTGCACGCGGTCGAGCGCGTGAGCTTCGACCTCCATCCCGGCGAGACGCTGGCGCTGGTGGGCGAGTCCGGCTGCGGCAAGTCCACCACCGGTCGCTCGCTGCTGCGCCTGGTCGACAGCCAGAGCGGCACCATCGAATTCAACGGCCAGGACATCAGCCAGATGAAGGGCGGCGCGCTGCAGACCCTGCGCCGCAATATCCAGTTCATCTTCCAGGACCCGTTCGCCTCGCTCGACCCGCGCGTGA
>Ga0255338_1001399_pt1 | contig 46131 bp, 59 predicted proteins | sample MeOH1_35cm_T4_19_FD_203715 | JGI IMG/M metagenome (GOLD analysis project Ga0255338, IMG submission 203715) | Sandy soil microbial communities from University of British Columbia, Vancouver, Canada - MeOH1_35cm_T4_195 | ecosystem: Engineered > Artificial ecosystem > Sand microcosm > Unclassified ...
TAGGGCGCTTAAACGTTTGAGGCCGGGTGGCAGAGTGGTCATGCAGCGGATTGCAAATCCGTGTACGCCGGTTCGATTCCGACCTCGGCCTCCACTATGAAAGCCCCGTAGATTCAGGTCTACGGGGCTTTTTCATTTCCAGCTTGTGCAGATGCGATTTCCATTATTTTGGGATCGTTTCCACTATTCGGACGTCAGCGGGTTGGGTTCACAACTTCGCCGACACGCCGGTAAACCGTCTTGGTGATCTGCTCCTTGGTGTGTCCAAGAAGTCGGCTGGCCTCGGTCAGGCTATCGATTTCACTGGCCGCCTTCGGCCGGATATCACTAAAGCGGAACTGCTTGATCCGCTGGGCCAGGGGCTCGTCGCCAGTCGCCAATGCCGTGGTTGCAGCCTTCGATCTAGCCTCGTCCCATCGGTTACGCATCATGGCGTAGCTCATGCGCAGACCTCCGGCGTTGGTGATCAGCCTGGAGCTGGTTATGCCCGCAAGCTTGCGCCTTTCCAGCAAGCCGTCGATGAACTGGCCAAGGCCTGTCGCCCGCTCCCCATCGTAGAGCCGGATACGGAGCTTTTTGTTCGTCTTGCCCTGGGCCACCAGCAGGAACTCTCCACTCAGATCGCCAGTGCATGCCTTTAGGGTATCGGCAGGCCGCTGGCCGGTGAGGTAGGCCAGATCCATCGCATCGCGCAGTTCCTGGCAGGCCTGGGCGTAGACTGCCGACCAGACGTCGTCCGCTGCGTAGTAGCCCCTGGCTTTTTCCTTGTTACGCCGCACGCGAGCGCAGGGGTTTTCCTTGTCGGTGTGGCCCCACTCACGAGCCATCGTGAAAACGTGGGACAGCAAGGCGATCTCGCGGTTGCCGCGGGTTTTCGCGGAGCGACCATCTCGGTACTGGGCAACGATGTGCGGCGTGATTGCCTCGATTGGAGCAGAGTCAAACGCCCTACGCAGATTCTTCAGTTCGGTCCGGTTATCGGCCTGGGTACGGGGGGCCTTGGTGGGAATGATCTCGCGCTCATACCGGTCGAATAGCTCCTTCATGAAGCGGACGACCTTCGGAGTGGTTGTGCGCTCCAGGCGGGCCCACTCGATACGTGCCTCGTTGAGGTCGGTCCCGAGAGGGATTTCCTTGCGCTTGCCGTTCTCGTCCTTGCCCAGGTAGTAGTACCCGACCCAGAGCTTGCCGGACTTCAGTTTTCGTTTGCGGGATATCATCCGAATCGGTAGGTCCCGGTTCTCTGGGCTCTTCTGCCTTCCCATGTTCAACTGACTCGCGACAGATCAAGGGTCCAGGGTTCCTCTACGGCTACGGCTCCATTCGGCCGCACGCCGGCCAACTTCAGGCGGGCGTAGATGCGCCCAACAATCGGCTTGTGTGCCGCGTTGAGTTCGTATTTCCAGCCGCGGATGGTCAGCCATTCAATCTGCTTCTTGGCTGAACTGGCGCCGATCATATCGGCCAGCTCTTTTCGTGAGAGGAACTCAGATGGAGTTTCCATAGGCAATACTTCTCCTTCCTGGCGATGGCCATGGAGTGAGGGGGGTATGGATTAGGCGGGGACTGCCGTGAGTGACTTACGTGCTGGAAAGGCCTTTCCTTCCCAGCGACCTGCCGGTCCCCTGATGTCTGCTTGAGGTTGGTAGGCCCGCTGGCGCTTTCCGTCGAAATGCTCCTGGCACGCCTGGAACAGCTCGACCTCGTCGCCGATACCCATTAAGGCCTGTCCGGTGTTTGAGCCGATCTGCACCCGGCCGTCCTTAACCTTGCCATGCTGACTTGTCCGGTAAAGGTAGTAGCGACGGCCACCGCGGCTGCCGTCGCTGGCCTCGTTGAGATAGAACGCGACGTCGCCTTGGCGAACCCGGAGAGCTGACTTAGCCATTTGGCTGCTCCTTCCCAGGGTGATCTAGCAGGTTGTCGACGATAGTCTCGTCGTGCAGTGTCAGCGCAGGCCGCGTGGTGAAGACCTGGCCGTTGCCGTCCACCATCCTGATCGGCTTCCCGTAGAGTGGGCCGCTCGGCGCGAATGGATCCGGCATGAGCTCTGGGTGCTCCAGCGAGAAAGAAACCATCAGCTCGAGCACGCAGTGGAAAAGCGGCCCCTCCTTCACGGGCGATTGGCGCTTTGCGTTCTTGTGGGTGGCGCTGTCCTCTAGCCCAGCGACAAACGCGATGTGGTCGAGCGCGCGGCCTTTTTTAGCCTCCGTGAGCCCTCTTCGGTGCACTGGGTTGACGGCCAGAGCATCGCAGATCCCGCTGACGCCGATTTTTTTCTCGATGTCGGCGCTGGTGCTCATCAGCCACTCACCGATGACTAAACGCGCCTGCTGGCGCAATGCGCACTGATTTCTGTAGTCCTGCTCCAGCTTGTCGATCGTTGACTTCGTGAATGGCAGCCCCTTCTTGAGGTCACGCATGAGGCGCGATAGCAGCAGCCCATCGATCTCATCAATAAGGTCGTACTGGCGGACTAGCCTGCGCGAGATCAGGAGCTTGGCTCGGGGCGAAAGCTCAGGTTGGCGCCAGATCCTGACCATCTTCCGGAAGTACTCAGGCTTTATCAGCACGGAAGCCGTCCTCCACCACCTTGATGCGCAGATCCAGGCCGCAAGCCTTGGCCAGCGGTACCAACTGCTCGATGGTGCTTTCCCCGTTCTGCAGAGCGAGCCCCAGCTGTACCAGGCGATCACCCAGGGCGGCGAAGGGGCTGGCGCTGGCCGGCGCGGGAGAGCGGTGCGCCGGGGCGTGTGCGGTCATGGTCATAGGATGAACCTCGGGTGTGGGAGCTGCTGGCCGGTGGCTATTGGTGCCTTTTGCTTGGGGCACGTGACCACTAAGGCGTTGCCGCTCATTTCGATTACAGGCTTCGCCAGTCGCTTGGCTTCATCGCGTTGGTAAAGCGCCACCTGCGCAATGTAGAAGCTCGCCATGGCAGCGATACCCATCAGCCAGTGGCAGAACCAGTGCTGTCGGCTGCTCACCCTTCACCTCCTGGCGTCATCGCTTCGCCTTCTCCATCAACAGGCGAGCCACCGCAGAAGCTGCAGGGCTTGAGCGCTACCGGATCGGGGCCATGCTCACGCAGACTGGCGGCCACTCGCTCGATCTGCGCCAAGTGCTCGGCTTCATCGGGGAGTTGAGCGGCAGGCCTCTCGCCTGCCAGGCTGGCGGTTCCCGTAATCACGTCGAAGATCGAGCGAGTGCTGGACTTGTCTTGCTGCGCCACGATTTCAGCGTGTTCGGAATCGTGGCGCAGCTCACCGGGTTGCATCGCAGAGCCCCAGATACTCGCCAGCTCCTTGATCTGGCCCAGCGTTTCCGCTGCGCGTATCGGTGATCCGGTCTGGCCCGCCTGTGCTAGTTCTTCAATCGTGCGAAATGCTTCCCCGGCCTGCTCGATGACGAACTCCAGGCTGTTTGCGCCGCGCTGGTACTCGGCGACCAGTTGCAGCAGTCCGGCAGGAGCATCGCCCTCAGCCAGGCTGGCGATCACGGCTCCGCCTCGGCCGATGGCCACCGCTGCGCCGAGTTGCAGAGCAGGACGCATGGCCTCGAAGTTCAGGCCCAGGCCGGGCTTCAGTACCACGGTGATCTTTTCCATGGTCAGGTCCTCGCGACTACCGGTTGGCGGCTCCGCTCCGAGCCATGGATGCGCTGGTAGATCTCCTCGCGGTGGACATCGACGTCTTTGGGCGCCTTGATGCCGAGGCGGACTTGGTCGCCTTGGTAGCCGAGCACAACGACCTCGATGTCGTCCCCGATAATCAGTTTCTCGCCGACCCTTCTGGTCAAAATCAGCATGTGAATCTCCTTTTTTCTGGGCAAGCCAAAGGCCTGCCGACGTTCATGGCTTTGCCGAATTGATGGTTGATTAGGTTGTTGCCTGGCTGCGCCCTGGCTATGGGCGCACGCCGCTGATCACGCGGCTATCAAGCCTGTCTCTCCGCAGCTCCGACCGGGCTGGTGCTGTTCCGTCTTGCGCTCCGGCTGGCGGAAGTCGCGGCGTGTTGGGGCGCTGTCGACGGTTGGGTGGAGGGCGGTCACGCTATTCAGCATCAGCACGCATGCTGGGGTGATGATCTGGCGGCGGAAGGCCTCAAGCACCAGACCGCGAACGGTCTTGGCTCCAAGCTTGAACCGAGCATCATCAAGTCGCTTTTGCGCCGTTCCCGGGGCAATACCCATCTCGCGGGCGATCTCCTTTGCGCTCAGGTCTCCCGCAGCTAACAGAGTGGCCTCTAGCTCACGCGGGGCGAGCCCCATGCCCAAGTGGCCCTTCCAGTTGCCTGCAATAATGGTGTCCATGTCGCCCTCTCGAGTGTCCGCTTGTGCGTAATATGAGTAATCTCATAATGGCGCGTCAATGGGTAATGTCATATTTTTATGAGTTCGCCGTTCCGTTGCGATGGCGAGTTCCGTATTGTACTGTTTATGCATACAGTAAAAGGAGTGGCACATGGCCAAGCAGAAAACCAAGCAGCAGCCTCAAGAGCTCTCACCGTTCGAGAAATTGGGGCTACGTGTCTCGTCGATGATTAACGCGCCGAAGGCGCAGCTTGAGCGTCAGGTGACTATTCACCGGCTGGACACCGACCCGGACGAGGCGTGGGAGGGGGTTTTGGAGCTACTGGTCGAGACTGATGGCCTGGAAATGACCCGGAATTCGGATGGCACGGTAACTCTCAGATGGGATCGTCCAGCAGATGACGATGTTCAGGTGCGTAATGCGGAGCTTGAACCTGTCGCTGAAGACGAAGCCGCGTTCTGATGATGTGGAGGCACGGTCAAGCAGGAGGAAGAGGTCTCGCGACAGGAGTATCAAGCTAATCGCTCGGTGTGTATTGTGTGTATAATATCGGCAAGCAGCGCGGGGAGACGGCAATGCGAAGTCGGGAGGTAATCGAGCTGCTGGAGGCGGATGGTTGGTACGAGGTGGCCGTGAAAGGCAGTCACCACCAGTTCAGACATCCGACCAAGTCGGGCAGGGTGACGGTTCCGCACCCGAAGTCGGACCTGCCGAAAGGCACCTACCAGAGCATCCTGAAGCAAGCTGGCCTCAAGTGAGGCTGGCTATACCACCCAAGAGGGGAACACCATGAAATATCCCGTCGTCATCCACAAAGAGCCTGGCAGCGACTACGGCGTGACCGTGCCGGATGTGCCCGGCTGCTTCTCCGCCGGCGAGACGATGGCTGAGGCGCTGGAGAATGTGCGCGAGGCGCTTGAGCTGCATTTCGAGGGGCTGGTGGCGGACGGAGAACCGCTCCCGCAGCCGCAGGAGGTCGACGTGCATGCGGCGAACCCGGACTATGCCGGCGGCGTGTGGGCGCTGGTCGACTTCGATGTGACGCCCTACCTGGGCAAGGCTGTGCGCTTCAACGCCACCTTGCCAGAGCATCTGCTGGCGCGGATCGACGCCTACGTGAAGAGCCACCCGGAGCAGAAGAGCCGATCAGGATTCCTGGCCGAGGCGGCCTTGCGGGTATTGCAGCACGGCTGAGGGCAGAAACAAAAAAGGACGAGCAAACCATCGTCACTGAGAAGGGCCTAGGCATTGATTGGGCCTTTTCTTTTGTGGGTCTCCCCTCTCGAAGGAGAGAGAGCTCGCATTTATTATCTTGTGCTAGGGCTGAAAACAGCCAGAAGCAAGCAGTAAGCTTATTGCTTGTGTTCGATTATTAATCTAACGTAAGCCCTAGCGTTGCGCCAAAGCTATACAGTAAGAATAAAAAAATAGCAAGCCTTCTAATCGCGACTGTATGAAATCCAAATTACCTGATAATCCTTTGCTAAACATTTCGCTCGACTTTAAACCAAATAAAATGAATGGATCCATAACTTGGGTGAAAGGAATTCTATCGTGATACAAGGAAATGTGCGGAATGTTAGTCGATAGCACTGGCGCATCATTGACTTTTACTGCCAATGCTGATGGTGCGGTAGCATTGCCCTGCCCAATATTTGCAGAGATTCGATCCATGAGCACTAGATCCTCTCGCAATGTTATTTGATAATAACCGTTAATATGGCTATCTTCCAATACCGCTACGTCAACTTTTCCGCCGCTAGGCGAGTGTGCAAATTTTCTTCTTAATAAAGTAATGCTTGGCTCAATAGGTTTTACGCCATTGATTTTAAGACCACTATCAGAAATGTATTCTGACTCTTTGTAGTGCTCGACTCCGAGGTTGTTATGCAAATAGAAAGGCTGGTCGGTATTAAATCTAAGATCCACAGCGCCATGGGTGACATTTATCAATGCTGGAGTGGCAGCCAGGCCGATGGCAAGCGGCTGACTTATGTTGACCCCAAACCAAGGTTCGTCATAAGGATGCATTAAAGTGTCATTCATCACTATTATATAGTACTCATTACCTGTAATCAGTCCCTTTTCAAGGTAACGTAAATAATCCTCTTTCTTCCGATTTATGGCTGATGCTATACGTAAACACCTGTGGTTATACATTTTCGCTGGATCAGCAGAGCTGTTTCTTCCTTGACAAACCCATTCAAAATGCTCTGGGTCTGGCGTTGGCGTCACTACTTCAAAACAGTAGCTTTTCCCTTCTTTTTTGGCGAAAAAATCTGGTCCTTCTGACGCACTTGATATTTCTGTAAAACCACTCCTTAGAAGATGATAATAAAATAAAATCTCCGACATCCTCTGCTCATAGCTATGTCCTGATTGCATGATTTGCTTATTGAAGTGCTTATCTTTAAAGGGGCGAAAAGCTTGATATATACTTGCTAATCTTTCAACGGCCTCTTCGATTAATAAGGCTACTACAGTTTCATGTTTGCCTGAGCAAAAGAACCGCATTCTTCTTGATAAGACGTCAAGCCACTTCTCTTTTAGATAGGCTTCACACTCTTCATCAGTAACTCGCTTTGCCATCAGGTATCCCTACTTTGAAACAGTTTTATCAGCATAATCTTATACAAATTAACTGTGCGTTTCCTTCTCCCTTTTCGTATTTGGCCTCACGCATGTCCATGTCATGCAAGCCTCAAAGGCATTCCCTTACCAATCAGCCTGAAAAATCATCCAGAGCCTCAATTGGGGGTGACCATTGCTGACGATGCCTTCCTGCGAATTACTGTAAAGGTGCAATAACAGGCACTGAATCATTTTTCCGCGGCCAGCGCGTTATAGCTCGCGAACTGCCTTCGGCAGCCGAGGTGCGGGCAAATAGTCGATAAACCCTACCTAGGCGTGACGCTGGTACTTACCAAGCAGACGTCTGAGCAACTGGATTTAAGACATACGCCAGTCGTTAGATTTCTGCCATTCTTAATCATCGAGCCCAGCCTGCCGATTAATCCACTTTTATAGGGCCATACATCCCTGTGTAGATGAGCGCCTCCCAGATCTTCTTCATTTTCTGCCCGGTGTCCTGGCTCACAAATAGCGATGAGCGACTGCCATGCGGTGCCCCGAGAAAATAACGGCGCATCGTCTCCCACGTCTCGGCAACCTCAGCGGTTTTCCAGAACGGAAGCTCCTTCTCCAAGAGTAAAGGCATGGCGAGCGAGATCGGAATCAGCTTGTCCATGGGAAGGTCTTTGTCCCAAATGCACTTCACCAAAATGGAGGTCGCTTCAGGGTTGTAGAACTTCACATCCAGCCGCTCAGCTGTGATAGTGGCGATGCCACTCCACGGTAGAGCCTCGACCGAATCGATCACGTCCTGCCCATCGCCATAGGGGCAAGTGATGAAGCCGTGAGCCAAGTACATAGTATGGTCGAGGCCTCGATATCCGCAGTCTGGGCTAGGTACAGTCACTGGGCTGCGGCCTTCATGATTGCTGACCAAAGGGTGCCAAGTGGGGTATGAATCTACCACTGGCCCCAATTCATCCGTGATCTGCCGGAATGCATTTTTGGCGCGCGCTCGCAGAACCTCGTCCGCATATCTAGGCCCGGGAACCAGGTAACTCTCTGCCTGCTCGTAGTTACGTACTGCCGCTTCGTCTGCCCGGAATGCCATCGTGCACCTCGCTCTGTGATCAAGTTTTGCATGATCTTGATATCTTATGCATAAAGCAACATTTTTATGTGGGAATTATAATGATGTGCGATGGTATTTTTCGGCGCACTGAAGACCTGATAGAGGGACGCTATTCCCCTTTGTAGATCGCCATGAGTCATTGTTTTCGATAAAGAGAGCCAGATACAGGGCATCTGTCGATTGGGATGCCCCTGACGGAAGCCGGCTGCAATCTGATCTGTAAGCGGCAAGGCGGGCTTGTTTACGGAGGTCCTATTTCTTCTTCAGGCCAAATTCTGCCGTGCCAACAAGCAGTTATGCAGCCTGATGTCTACCCATATAGCGGCTATGTGTGATTTATCGCAATCTCAGGCGGTATGTGTAGGAAATATGACAAAGCACGGTTAAATTGCAGCCATGGTATGGCCAGGGACGATCTAGCGATGGCCGACCTTTTTTCATTGTTCCTCGGTTGTTGCGGTTTATTTTTGACGGGGCTCTATTGGGAGCGAGTGATGCGCCCTGCCGTGCTTTCGGCGTCAGAGCATCAGGATGCACAGGACAGGGAGTGGCTACTCTGGGGATGGGATTCTCTATCTCTGTCGGAGCGGTGCTTACGTTTCGCGTTGTTTCTGCGAGAGGTACAGGCACAGGTTGCAGAGCAGGAGAGGGTATGGCTGAGGGCGCAGTTGCAGGAGGCGAGAGCTCACATCGAAATCAGGAACTCGGCTGAGCAAATTCTCCAGCAGCCCAGCGATGCTCGAAGTCTTTCCTGAACCTTGCCTGCCGGCTTGAACACACGTCAAAGCGCGTTGGTGACTCAGGGTGTTTGCAGGCCTCTGGTGGGATGTAGAAACGCTCCCACGCTGCATCCTTGAGTCGCTGCTGTTCGATCTGCCGCTGTAAGTCAGCAGTTCTTTGCGCTTCAATCTCCGCAGCCCTCTGAGCTTCATATGGAGACATTGTTTGGCTCTGCTGGATCGTGTGTGGCTGAGCTTCCTGATGAGCTTGAGACGCACTCATCTTCGCTTGGGCTGCTTGGAAGTTTAGTGTAATCGCCCCCTGCATGATGGCGAACGAGCGTTTTATCGCTGGACCACCTATGACTAAGAGGAAAATGGCGGGGAGTAGGCCTTGAAGAAGGCGCAGGTAAATGGGCTTGCGGCGTCGTGCCATAATGGCGCTCCTTGCTGATCAAGGCAAAATGCTATCTCAGAGGGGGCGGCTGGTGGAAGGTAGAAACAAAAAGCCCCGCTGGGGAAGCGGGGCCAAATAATGCACAACACAACCTCTGTAGGTTAGGGGTTGTGGCGTGAACGTTTCGTCATGTTGGCGTTAGGAAAACGAGAAGCCCCACGGGGTGAAGCCTATTTCCCCTCTATCGTGGCTAGACCACGCGCAAAGATGGAATGGATTTTTCTCTTTCTATTCCGGCTTCTCCTCCGAGAACTCCGCGTAACAGTGAGTCAACTTCGTCAAGTGGAAGATTTAGTTCATCCGCTATTTTCTCTTTCGTGAATCGCTCTTTCCAGAGTTCTTCTAATACTTTTTTCCAAAGCACAGAGCTCTCTCTAGGCCTGGATTCTGGCTCATGCTTTCTGTATCCGCGTTCGCCGATTTGCTTGCAGAACTCTCTATAATGCCAGTCTGTAATTAGTCCCGCATCCTTAGTGGTTCGTGCTAGGGCAGCCAAAGATACTCCCCATCTGGCCTTTGCTGCTATTAGTTGGCTAAGAGAAATAACTCTCTGAAGGTTGGACAGTAGATCTTCTCTGGGAACAAGGAGGTGTGAGGCGAATTGGTCTGCCTCTCTTTCAACTTCTCGGCCCTCATGATATCCATGAACATGTAACAGCAAATGGCCCAGTTCATGGGCAGCGTCGAATCTACTTCTTTCAGCAGATTTCAGTGTGTTTAAAAAAATATAAGGTGTTCCATCTCTCCAAAAAGAGAATGCGTCGACATCCTTGCCTTCAGCAAGGGTAAATACTCTAACTCCTTTTGCCTCAAGGAGTTTTATTAGGTTTGGGATCGGCTTGAATCCAATTCCCCAATGTCTGCGTATAGCCGCAGCGGCGGTTTCAGGATCTTCAGTTCTTAGCTCAGGCAGATCAGGAGTTGGTAAGTTAAAGCGCCCAGAGACCCAGTCGTTGAATAGGTATCCCAGCACGCCGCTAGCGAGAGCTGCGTCCCGTTGCCTTGCTGTCATAGAAGATAGGCTTCTAAAGCTAACTTGTTTAGCTTGCAGTTCTTCAATGTCATCCTGATAAAAAAAATCGACAGGATATCGTAGGGCTTTCGCTAGCGCTGATACTGTTTCCTCGCTGGGAATTAGAGTATCCCCTTTGTCAATTCTGGTTAGGGTGACTTGTGATATTCCTGCTAGTTCGGAAAGTTCCTTTTTTGTTAGCTTTCTGCGCTTCCTGGCAAAGGCTAAGCGATTAAGGTTAAGCGTTGCCATTTGGTTTTCTGGATACCGTTACTTCAAGGTCATCCAGCTCCTCTATTTCATCATCGGCTGCTGACTCTACGGCTTCTGCATTCTCGTTAAGTACAAATATTCTTTCAAAGAATCCCTTGAAGTTAGGTCCGTCAAATGGTTTTGGACGAGAGACTTCAACTTGTAGGGTGTCGATGCTGGCCGCGACGCAGATAAACCATACTACCGGATGGAGGCCGGGATTTTTCCTCTCTAAATTTGTGGTGCTTTTCGAATTGAAAAGATCCTCTTGATACGGGAGCGCTACCAGGCTTCTGGTTCCTGGGCCGCGCTCAGAAATGGACTGTGGATCGCATCCTTCTTGGCATGCCTTATCAACATTCTGAAACCCCAGCATTAAGCCGAGCTGGTAGTTAATGACCACTTCAATGTTCCTGAAGCGACCGGTTTCCCATCCAGCAGGCAGCATCTCAAGGCGGAGCTGCCTAATCCCTGCCTGGTAAGCCTTGATACCGGGAGCGTTTGCCGGATCGATTCCGTCCAGATACTCAGCCCTGGCAGCAATGACAGCTTCAGCGATGCGCCTGGCTTGGGCCTCGGTGAGGCCAATTTGCTTCAAGGCGAATCTGGCTTGTTTACCTTGTGGGATTGGCGAGCTACTTGCCGTCTGCATGTGGCGATATCCTTGTGTTAATTTTTTCAGGCTACATTGTAGGTCTAAAAAATTAACGTTCAAGGGGGTGACTAGCCATTGATCAGATTTAGCTGGTTCACCGCCACAATCCACCAAAGTACATCTCGTCAATTGAGTGACGAGATGTGCGCCTACCACGGACAGGATGGGAAATTCGGGAGGGGAAATGCGTACAGCGATCGCATAATGCTTCCTTGCAGAGTGTTGTTGATGCGTGAGGCTTACAGCAGGTGTGCATTCCAGACCAGTAACACCCGGGCGTGGATGTAGGTCTCGTCTATGCGGATGATTCGGGTGCGGTGCTTGGCGTTGTCCGAGATCATTTCGAAGTGGTCTTCGTCCTGCACCTGCAGTCGCTTGATGTAGAGGTGCCCCTGCCAGGTGAAGAGATAGATCCCATCGCCAGTGAATTCTCTGATGCTGACGTCGACAATGAGCGGATCACGGTGCCTGATGGTGGGCTCCATCGACTGGCCCCAGCCGGTGACCACCTTTAGGTGGTTCGGGTCGCTAAACGTGACGCCCAGCTCTCGCAGGTGCTGCTGGCTTACCTTCACATCGCGGAGCATCTCGGCATAGTCGGCCGGCACCTGGCCGCCACCCATGGCGCCGCGCACGTCGTAGTGTGCCAGGCTGATCTCGTCGCCCACCAAGCCCGGTCGGGCGAAGTCAGCCACTATGACGTTACTCGGACTTGGCGCGGGAGGCAGCTGAATGGTCTCGGCAACTGCTCTTCGGATTTTCTCCTTGTCCGCATCGCTCATGCGGCTTCCTATCCTTTTCAGCATTGCCAGTACCTGATCGCCAGCAGACCGTTGTTCCTTAACCAATCCCGGGCCGCTCTTTGGGCGCATCTCCAGCTCGATCTCAATGTCGTGTATGGCCTGCTCGGATTCCAGGGCTGAGACCATCTCGCCTTTCCCTGTTTCCAGCCAATAGGCATTCACCCCGCAAGCTGCTGCGAGGCGCGCGCTAAACGAGGTGCCCTGAGTCTTCCTGCGCTCAAGGTTCGAAATCGAGGTCTGGTCGATTCCCACCTTTTTAGCAAGCTCCGACTGTGTCAGGCGGGCGAATTTGCGGGCTTCCTTGAGTCGATCGGAGAATGTGTTGTTCATAGCTCGATTCTTCAGGAGAAAACTCATATCTTGCAAATGAGTTTTGTCATAGTTATTTTATGGGGAAACTCATAAAAGGCTGTGGCAATGTCCGGCATTTTCTTTGAGCTGGTGGCTCACTTCGGTACCCAGCAGCGCACTGCGCAAGCTCTCTCTGTAGACCAATCCACTGTTTCCGGCTGGTGTCGGGGATGTTGGAGCATGTCCGCTGCGACCGCTCTTCGCGCGGAGAAAGTCACCGGCGGCCTGTTCTCTCGCAAGGCTCTTTGTCCTGGCTTTCCGTGGGACTCATTCATTCCTGCTGCTGGCGACCATGGGGTGAAAGATAGCCGCGACCCGTCTGACTCGGTAGGTGAGCGCTAATGCTGGTGATTCATCCAGTACTTACACTGGCCGGTTGGCCGATCGCACAACAATGCGCGGCGGCGGTTTTTCCGCGCATGCGCGGAAGCGCGAGTTCGCATCCGAAATCTGAACACTGTGGGGCGAAAATTTTTTTCGGGGATACTCCGGATTTCCTCCAGTTTGGGGGCTGTGGATTCGCACTTATGTACAAGGGATGCCAATTCCGCTTTCGGCGCATGGGATTCCCCAGGGTGGTCAGGGTGTTTGTGACCACGATTTGTTCAGCAGCCATGGGGTGTCTTGCACTTTGACCAACCGTGATACGCGCGTAAGCGACCATCAATTCAGGCCGCCGTAACGGCTTGCCCTTTCGTGGACCCGCGGATGATAGGGAGTTTCCCCTGACTCGCGGACACAAAAAAACCCGCTTGGCGGCGGGTTTTTTCAACTGCCACCCGTTGGCGCGGGTGGAACACCTTTCATCGTCTGTGGAGGACGAGGAATTGACTCACATTGAAAATACCAAAGCGCCTGCTGAGGCGCAACAGTTGCAAACCACGGCCCAATCGTTCGCCAACATGGGGCATGGCGATCTTCTTGCCGTCAGGCCCGGTGTTCCTGCATCCGAGGCTCTAGGCATGGCACGCAATTTGGCGAACGGCCTGCAGCAGCTTTGTGAGCACTTGGGTGACGTCGTCAACTGTGGTGGAGACGTCAGCTTCCTGGACGAGTTGCGCACGCTGAGTTTCCTCGGGGAAACCGTAAGCGCCCTGATTTTTTCGGTGGAGCATAGCATTGAGTTCAATGGGGGTGAGGTATGACCGCCGCCATCCCCTCAGCGCTGGAGGCTAGGGTCTCCGCTGCCGCTGTTCAGCAGTTTTCCCCCCTGATTTGCTGCGAAAGCCCGTTCGCCCCGGTGGCGGGGCTCACCGTGGAGGACTGCCTGAACGGCAGCAGTAACCTGCTTGCCGGCTGCGAGCACCTGACGCGCCTGATTGTCGATGGTGCCCCGGAAGACGCAAGGCAGTCCGCTTACTGCCTGGGCTTCCTGTTGGAGGGGGCAAAAGCGCTGCTCGACTCCGCCAACTCCCAACTGAACAAGGGGGTTAAGCCATGACGCCCATCCCATCCAAGATGGCAGACGAAATCGAGCTGCAAATCATCACCATGGGCAACCTGGCCGAGCTGCTGCTTGAGAACGGAGCGCTTAAGGGATCGATACCTGGGCCTCAGATCGATGATCGGGGGGAGGAGGCAATCAAGTACGCCATCTGCGCCTTGTCAAAGACCGCCCATGACGGCTTCTGCCGCCTAACGAGCCATCTGGAGGCGCAGGAGAAGGCATGAGCAAACCAACGATGCGATCCATCATGACGACCACAATCACTCACAGTGACGGCGACGCCGTCACCATGACCAGCCTGGAGCTGCTCGAGCTAGTGAATCAGGTTCGCGCCGAGTTCGGCGAGAGCAAGGTGCGGCACAACGATTTCGCCGCGCGCTGCCGCGATGAACTGGACGGCGAATTTTACGAAACTTTCGTAATAAAGCCGGAGGGCCGCGGGCGCCCATCAGAAGCCCTGCGGATGACTGCCGACCAGTGCAAACTGGTGGCAATGCGCGAATCCAAGGGTGTGCGCCGTCGTGTTCTGGCCCGCTTGAGTGAGCTCGAGCGGGCCGTGACAAGTCACGGCTTCACCGTTCCGCAGACCCGGGCCGAGGCCCTGCGCCTGGCGGCCGATCTCGAAGAGCAGAATGCCCAGCTGCTGCTGGAGAACCAGCAGCAGGCCCTGCGGATCGAGAGCATGGCGTCGATCTTCCAGGCCGGCATGACGCCGACGCAGTTCTGCAAGCGGCTCAACGGCGTGAACACCCAGCAGGTGAATGGTGCGCTTCTGGCCATCGGCTGGATCTACGACGCGGAGCGTGACCCCAAGCGGTCGGCCAAATACCGGGTGTCCAGCAAGTCCCGGGACAAGTACCTGACCGAGGGTGTGATCAGCATCGAGAAGGAGGGCGGCAATCCCCTCGTGAAGTACACGCTGGTGCTGCTCCAGAAGGGCGCCGCCCGTCTGCACGAACTGTACCTGCAGGAGGCGCTGCCCATGAAGGCCGATTGGGACGGGAAATTCACCCATGCCAAACTCGCCCTGGGAGGTCGGCAATGAGCGTACAAGCCATGACCTGGGCCCTGGAACAGAAGGTCGTCAGCGATGCCACGGCGCGCCACGTGCTGTTGTGTCTGGCCAACTATGCCGACAAAGGCGGCAAGGCGGCGTTCCCTTCGGTGAAGAGCCTGAGCGACGACACCGGGCTTTCCGAGCGGACCGTCCGTTACAAGCTCGACTTGCTCGAGGAGGCGGGCGTGATCGTCAAGGGTAACCAGGCGATCGCTGCCGCCCACATCGACCGTCATGACCGTCGCCCGGTGGTGTACGACATCGTCATGGCGCGGGGTGCAGGAGCTGCATGCCGTGACGAACGGGGTGCAAATGAAGACGCACCGGGGTGCAGCTCACGACAGAACAGGGTGCAAACGAAGACAGAACGGGGTGCAGGAGCTGCACCCAATCTGTCATTGAACCGTCCTTTACCCGTCAATGAACCGTCTTTGTCCGATTTCGACCGGTTCTGGACGCTGTACCCGAAGAAGGTCAAGCGCAAGGACGCGCTCAAGGCCTGGACGAAACTCAAGCCGAGCGCCGAGCTCCAGCAGACCCTGATCGCCGCCCTGGGGAGGCACTGCGTCTCGCAGGACTGGATCAAGCACGGCGGCCAGTACATCCCGCTGGCCAGCTCCTGGCTCAACGGCGAGCGCTGGGAAGACGATCTCAAGCCGGGGGCTGCCGCGGGACAACCGTCGGCTTACACCAACCTGCCCCAGCACACCCCCGAGATGTACCAGGGAGGCTCCGATGGCCCGCAGTTCTAACTTCACCCGTCGTCCGGAAGTGGGGGAGCGTGACGCGCTGCTGACCACCTGCCCGGTACCAAGGCACGGTGGCTACATGGCCGCCGAGGTCGAGCAGTTCGACGGCTCCTACCGGCGGCAAGGGTGTCCGAAATGCCTCTGGGAGGCCCTGAATCTTGCTCCGATCGGGAGCGATGCCCGTGCCCAGGCGGCAGCCATGAAACGCGCTGAGCGCGTCAATGCGCTGCTGGTCGGCTCGGGGATCAGTCCGCGGTTCCGCGAGTGCACGCTGGAGAACTACCGCACGGAAGGTAACGCGGCCATGGTCTCGGCGCTGGAAACCTGCCGGCAGTACGTCGAGCGGTTCGAAGAGCACTACGCCGCCGGCCGTTGCCTGCTGCTGCTGGGGAATGTCGGTACCGGGAAAACCCACCTGGCCAGTGCCATGGCTCAGGCGCTGATTCGGCAGCATCTGGCGGCGGTGGTGATCACCACGGCCGGCGAGGTGATCCGCGTCGCCAAGGAAGCGATGGACCGCAAGGCCGGTTACACCGAGCGCGACGTGTTGAACGAGCTGGCCGGCTTCGACCTGCTGGTGCTGGACGAGGTCGGGGCCCAGGCGGGCACGGAGTACGAGCGAGGCCTGCTGCACGAGGTGATCGACCGTCGTTACCAGTCGGTGCTGCCGACCATCCTGATCTCCAACCTGTGCGCCGCGGATCTGGCCAAGTACATCGGCGACCGCGCCCTCGATCGTCTGCGCCAGGGCGGCGGCCTGAGGGCGGGATTCACCTGGGAATCGCTCCGGAGGCGTGCATGAGAGTGGATCTCTACAGCGAAGAGTCGGAGTACGGCGTCATCGGCGCCATGCTACTGCAGGCCGAGCTGATCGAGGCGGTGACCGAGCGCCTGGTGGTGGGCGACTTCTACGATCCGGTCTGCCAGGAGCTGTTCCAGCTGATCCGCGCCTGTCACGAGCAGAGCCTGCCGGTCGACGTGGTGACCCTGTCCGAGCAGAAGCCGGTGCTGGCCTGCGGCGAGCGCACGCTCTTCGTGACAGGCACCATCGCGAGCAATACCCCGAGCACGGCGAATTGGGAAACCTACGCCAAGATCGTCAAGCAGCGCTCCGTCGCTCGGAAGGTGGTGGCGGCCGCCGACCAGATCAAGCAGCGCATGGAGGAGGGCCTGTCGCTGGACGAGGTGCTCGCCTTCGGGCAGCAGGCTTGGGTGGAGCTCGAGGCCGAGGGGACGACCGCACGCAAGGAGTACCGCTTCATCGGCGAGATCCTCCCGGCGGCCGTCGACGGAATCGATGCCCGCTTCAACCGGCAGGTGATTCTCGGACACGACACCGGCCTGACCGATCTGGATGGGTTGGTGCCGGGGCTTTGCCCGGGGCACATGGTGGTGGTCGGCGGCCTCCCGGGCCTCGGTAAAACTACCCTGGGCCTGGGGTTTGCCGAGCGCATTGCGGTCCAGCACCAACGTCCGGCGCTGGTGTTCAGCCTGGAGATGACGGACGTGGAGTTGGTGAACCGCTCCATCGCCGCGGCGGGCAGCGTTCCGCTCAAGCGGATCAACGAGGGGCATTCCCTCGAGGACGGGGACTGGACCGGCATCACCTCGGCCGTCTCCCGGCTCAAGGACGCCCCGCTGATCATCTGCGACGACGCCTCGCTGACGCTCCGCGGTATCCGGCGCATCGCGCGATCGGTGAAGCGCGAGCATGGCCTGGATGTGGTGGTGATCGACTACATCGGCCTAATCGAGGCTGACCAGAAGTCGGGCAGCCGCTATCAGGACGTGACGGAGATCAGCAGGGGGATCAAGCGGCTCGCCAAGGAGCTGGCGGTGCCGATCGTGCTGCTGGCGCAGCTCAACCGGGGATCGACCAGCCGGCCCGGGAAGAAGCCCACCAAGAGCGACCTGCGCGACTCCGGACAGATCGAGGCGGATGCCGACATCGTGATCCTGGTCCATCGCGACATGGAAAGCGAGGCCGGGCAGAACGGGGTCACGGAGTTGATCGTCGACAAGAACCGCCACGGCCCGGTGGGGAGCTGCTTTGTCCAGCACCAGGGCGCCTATCACCGATTTGTCAATCTCGCCGGCCCGCGAGAAGTTAGTCAGGAGGAGGTCGAGATGGGCCGCACCTTCGCCAGCAAGTTCAAGGGGAGAAAGACCGCATGAGTAAGGTAACAGCGGCATTGCCGCGCAAGAGCATGACCGCCCTGGAGCGCCAGTTTCTCAAGATCGCGGGTGAAGAACTGGCCAAGGTGATGATCGGCGGCCCGCTGGCCTTGGCCACCCTGCTGGACATCGTGGCCAGTTGGCACGCCAGCCGAACGAGTCTCTGCTTCCATGACTATGGCAAGTCCTGGCTGCAGGAAGGCAATGCGAAGAACAAGGTGGCCGATCGTCTGTTGCGCGATCTATTCGGGGTGAGCGGTGGGGGGAGTGTGGCATGACAGGAATCTATCGCGATGTGATGCCCGCCATCGTCCGTATCCTGGCGGCCGATGCGATTGACAATACGGCGAAGCAGAGCTGGCAAAAGCTGATTGACCGCAAGGTGGATGGGGGGTGGCGTGCAGTGCTTTCGGCCCGTGATCAGTTCGAGTTCGACTGCCTCCTACATGCTCTTCTGCACCGGGAGTTGCTGCAGGTCGAATGGGACGTACTGCATGCGCGCTACTCGACACACAATGCGCGCCGCGTTCAGGCCGTCGGCCGCCTGGTTCCGCGCGTAAGCAGCCCGGCGCCACACCTGTTCCTCAGCAAGGCGGTGGCGGCCTGGGCTATCCCCAAGATGAAGGGCGTGAATGGGAAGCGCTCAACGGATGTTCTGCGGCTATCCGCTGAGTTCTACGACATCAATACCTGGGACACCGAGGCGCGGCCGGACTCCACTCGGAGTCGTTGGCGTCGCGATATCTGGAAGGCGCTGGACCGTCTTGAGGAACAGGCGGTGGTGCACGTCACCGAGATTCTGGAGCGTGAAAAACTGCTAGAGGTGGCATAGGTGAATGGAGGTAGTCATCGGAATGATCAAGTAATATCATTCTGATGCTATCGCCTAGCTATAGAGGCTAGGTGTTGGCTTTCGCAATCTGCTGGGCAGGAAGCTTTAAGGAAAACTCAGATGCAGAACTTTATCCGCATGACTTTTGGCGGCCTTTCAAAACAGTATTTTTTCCGACAGCTTTTCTTCGGGTCGTTTTTCTTTGCGATGATCATTTGGGTACAGGTTATGAACCCGCAGCAGATCAAATACGACCTCATCGTAGTATCAGCCATTTGTACTCTGCTCTATCCGTACTCCCGATTCGTTTATGAGCGAATCATTGGTTTCATCGTGGGAGAGAACGTGTTTTTCGTTGCCGCGCCATTCATGCTCTTTGTGAAACTCTTCACGATGTTGCTTTGCTGGGCTTTCGCGATCTTTGTTGCCCCAGTTGGGCTGGTCTACCTGTATTTCCATCATAGTAGGGCGGTATAAGCTGATTTCCTCTTGAGTAGTGCTTGACTCATGTGAGCGAATGAGCGAGATTTACCACCATCTTCTGATCCGTGCGTATCGCGGTGATAGCTAAATAAAACCCGACCTAGTGTCGGGTTTTTGCTTAAGTGCAAGTCTTTGGGCTGCGGACTTATCCTCTGGTATCTCAATTGAATACCTTCTGGCAGGGTTTCAGACGGAAAGCTTTCTCGCCTGAATAGCTTCATCTCTAGGCCCTGGTCATCCTTCCCCTAGTAGCAAAACACCTTTTCCGTTCTTGAGCGCAGAGAGACGCCTCGGAACCCCGACCATTGTGTCGGGGTTTTTCTTTTTCGTTTCTGCGCGCCACGTTTCTGTACTCGATGAAACGTGGCGCGACACGTTTGCTTTCTGCAGTTTTCATGAGATTTCCTGCTGAAAGCCTGTTGACCGTCTTCCTTGACGATAGCCTAGCCATCAAGCTGGCTTTTTCGTTATACGGGTTTTAACCCGTATACCTTATCGAGCCAGTTGTTCAGATCATCGCGTTTAAACGGAGCTCGGCCTGGTGCGTTTTCGAGCTTGTCAGCAACTAAGTCGCGATTTTTATTGCTGATATCACGGCCCCTCGTTTTTAGATAATGATCGATGAAGTATTCGACTTCCCATGATTCCGTCATAGAGACGAACACCCGATCGATTTTCCCGCGGTACCGTTTGTTGTCCTCTCGACTCCAAGCCATGGATCACCTCTTCAATGATATGAACGGCTAACTGCCATCAGTGTTCATAACACCGCGTTAATGACAGATCAATATCGTTTTTAGACCTTGAGCCTTGCCTAATTTTTTACGGCCTTTGCCCATTTGCCTTTAGGCAGGACTAAGCCGAGAGGGAGTCTATTTCTCTCTCCAAAAGGCTGCCTCTCTTCACTTTAGATCGCCTCAACTAGGCCCCTCGCTCCTTTGCTATCCCAGCGGGTTGCGATGCGGGCCGCCTATTCGCCCGAGAGGGCTATCGAGTATGCAAACCATGACCGAACCCGCATCCACCGCTGCTGGTGGGATCGCCCTATACAAGCTCGGCATTCTCGCGGCTATCGGTTCCGCCGTCGGCGCGTTCGTGGTGATGGCGATGACTGCCCCGCGCACGGCTCGCGAGTTCGTCGTGGCGATGATCTGCACGATCGTCTCCAGTATCTGCGGCGGTGCCGGGGTGGTGCGCTGGTTCGACCTATCCAGCTGGGTGCTGGACGACATCGGCATGGTGGCCATCGGCGGGATCATCTTCGCCTGCGGCCTGCCGGCCTGGGTGATCGTGCGCGCCTGGTTCAACTGGAGCGAGGCGCGCAAAACCGTCCCGCTGCCGGAGATGGTCAAGGAGTTCCGCGAGGACACGGGGGTGTGATGAATCTGCTTTCCAAAATCTGGCGGCGGATGTTCCGCAGCCAATCAACCGAGGATGAGGCTATGCCCGAACAAGATCTTGCTCCTGTTGTTCCTACTCCCGCCGCTCTTGGCATCCCTGCTACCGCTGTTGCTGCCCCCGTTGCAGGCCCTGCTACTCAGGTGGAAAGTCTCGCACCTGCCAAGGCTGAAGCTGCGGTGGCAGGCGCTGATGCTGCGTCTTTGTCTATCACGATCAATCATTCCGTCGATGACATCGACGCTCTTAAGGCGGCCATTGCTGCAGATACCGCTGCTGGTCGTCTGTCTGTTATCGAGGCAGCTCCTGCCGCCCCTGTTGCCGAGCGCGCCGACTTCGTCGAACGCCAGCTCAATACCGATACCATGCGCGATCTGCTCAAGGCCCTTGGTCACGACATCGGTGACGTGTGGGACGATGTCGTGAAGCTGGCCAAGAAGGCGATCTGATCGAATGGCGAGCCCGATTGAAATCTCTGTCCGGGCGGACGTGAAGGCGATCAGCCGCCAGCTGTCCAGTCTGGCGCAGAAGCAATTGCGGTTCGCCACTGCCCAGGCGCTGACGGAGCTGGCCAAGGAGGTCAGGGCGGACGAGTCGCAGAACATCGCGCACACGTTCAACCGGCCGAAGAAGTTCACAGTCAACTCCATCGGCGTCCAGGGCGCTCGCAAGGACACCATGACTGCCAAGGTTTATGTGAAGCCGGTGGCCGCCAAGTACCTGCAGCCCTACGAGGACGGCGGCTCGCACTTCCTGCCCGGGCGAGCATTGCTGAACCCGAAGAACATCAAGCTGGACAAGAATGGCCAGCTCCCGCGCCGAGTGCTGGATCGGCTGAAGGCGCGGAAAGACACCTACATCGGCAAGGTCAAGACCAAGAGCGGCGAGGTCAATGGCGTGTGGCAGCGAGTGCCGGCGGCGAAAGGAAAGCCGGCGCACATAAAGTTGCTGATCCGCTTCGGCGATGCTCTGGCTGTTAACAAGCGGCTGAACTACCGGAGCCGGGCGCAGGCGCTGATCAATCGTCGCTTCAATGCCGTGTTCGGCGCCGCGATGGCCAGGGCGCTGGCGACGGCGCGCTGACCTGCCGTGACAGGGGAGGGGTACCCCCCCTTCTTGGGTCCTTCCTGGGCTCTGATGCATCGAGGGCATTGCGCGCCTCGATGTTCCCCCAGCTATAGGGTCTGAAAGGTGTTCGCACTCCATGAAGCAAGGCATTTCCATCCGCGAGTTCGCGCGCCGAGAAGGCGTGTCCGACACGCTCGTGCGCAGAGCGCTGAAAACCGCGCGGCTCAAGGCTTTCGACGATGGTTCGCTCGATCCGAATTTGGTCGGAACGGCGTGGTGCGAAGCCAACGCCAAGGGTGCGAACACCAGTGCGAACACCAGTGCGAACACCAAGACGAAAAATGCGAACACCCCGGCGAAGTGTTCGCACCCTGCTGTTCGCACCAAAAAGCCGTCGCCGCTCCCGGTTGAGGACGACGAGTCGCTGGAGGCTGAGGCTCGGCGTCTGCTCGACAGCGGGGGCGTGGCGAGCCTCGATTACGCCGAAGCCCTGCGGCGCAAAGAGAACTATCTGGCGCTCCTGCGGCAGCTGGAATACGAACAAAAGTCGGGCGTCCTCGTTGAGCTGGAGGTGGCCGAGAAAATTCTGTTCGAGCAGGCTCGCGCCCAGCGCGACGCCTGGTTGAACTGGCCCACTCGCGTGGGCCCCCTATTGGCGGCCGAGCTTGGCCTGGAGGCTGATCGAGTGACTGGAGCGCTGACGGAGTATGTCCATCGACACATCAGCCAGCTCGGAGAGCCTGAAACCGAGGTTGCATTCCGAAGCGAAGATTGACCGGCTGGGCCTGGCCTACCGGCGCGGCTTCACCCCGCCGCCGCGGATCAGCGTGCCGGAGTGGGCCGACCGCTACCGCCGGCTGGCGAAGGAGGCGGGGGCTATCTCCGGCAACTGGGAAACCGCGACCGTGGAAGTCGCCCGCGGCCCGATGCTGGCCGTGACCGAACCGGGCGTGCACATCATCACGGTGATGGTCAGCACCCAGCTGCTGAAAACCGCCCTGCTGGAGAACATCTTCGGCTACTACGCGCATCTGGACCCATGTCCGATGCTGCTGCTGCAGCCCAAGGAGGATGCCGCCGAGCAGTTCAGCAAGGAGCGCATCACGCCCTTGGTGAAGTCCACCCCGGTGCTGCGCGGGCTTGTCGGCAGCGGCAAGACCCGCTCGGCGGACGAGACGCTGCTGTACAAGGCCTTTCCCGGCGGCTTCCTGGCCCTGGCCGGCGCCGGTAGCCCGGACAACCTGGCCCGCCGGCCGATCCGCATCCTGCTGAGCGACGAGGTCGACAAGTACCCGATCACCCGCGAGGGCGATCCGATCATGCTGGCCGAGGAGCGGACCGCGAGCTTCGGGGCCAACTGGCTGTCGGTGCGCGCCTGCTCGCCGACCGTCGAGGACGAATCCCGGATCGAGAAAAGCTATCTGGCGTCCGACCAGCGCCGGGCCTCGCTGGCCTGCCCGCACTGCGGACACCGGCAGTTCCCGGACTTCTTCAAGCACGTCCACTGGCAGAAGGACGACCAGGGGCATCACCTGCCCAAGACCGCCCGCATGTATTGCGAGGGATGCGGGGTGGAGTGGTCCGAAGGCGATCGCCTCAAGGCGCTGCGCTCGATCCGCTGGCATCAGACCCGTCCCTATCAGTGCTGCGGCGAACGGCATGTGCCCCTGGAGCAGTACGAGGCCGCCTGGCAGCAGGAGCGCGACGGCGCCGTCGCGCGGATCTGGACCTGGTGGGCCAGTGAGCGTTACGCGGTCTATCTGGCCCGCTGCCCGCACTGCAACAGCCACCCGGTTGACCGGGAGCATGCCGGCTTCACCGCCTCCAAGTTGTACAGCCCCTGGAGCAAGGACAAGCCGGCCGACATCGCCCGCAAATGGCTGGCCTGCGGCGACGACGAGGACATGAAGCTGGCGTTCTACAACACCCAGCTCGGCCTGCCGTACCGCAAGCACTCCGGACGCGAGATCCAGATCGAGGCGTTGGCGGCCCGAGGCGAGGTCTGGAGTGCCGAGGTGCCCGACGGCGTCGCGCTGATCACGGTCGGCATCGACACCCAGGACTACCGCCTGGAGCTGGAGGTGATCGGCTGGGGGATGAACGAGGAGAGCTGGTCGATCGACTATCACGTCATCGACGGCGAGTTCGACCAGCCCGAGGTCCAGGCGCAGCTGGATGCCTATCTCAAGCGCATCTGGTACCGCGCCGACGGACATGGCTTCGCCGTCATGGCGGCCTGTATGGACTCTGGCGGCCACCACACCCAGGCGGTCTACTCATTCTGCAAGGCGCGCATCGGTCGGCGCATCTGGGCGATCAAGGGCGAATCGGCGCGCAATGGCAAGCGCTCGCCGGTCTGGCCGACCAAAGTGCCAAGCCGACGCAGCAAGGCCAGCTACCGGCCGGTGATCCTCGGCGTCAACGCGGCCAAGGACACCATCATCGGCCGCCTGATGAAGGACAAACCAGGCCCGGGCTACATGCACTTCCCGGCCGACCGGGACATCAACTACTACGCCCAGCTGACGGCCGAGCGCTCGGTGGTGAAGGTCACCGCCGGCGTGAAGTACCGCGTCTGGGAACCCCGCCCGGGCCGGGCCAACGAGGCCCTGGACTGCCGCGTCTACGGTTACGGCGCATTGCAGGGCCTGCTGCAGGCAGGGCTCAAGCTGAACAAGCGGGCCGAGGAACTGGCCAAGAGCATGGGCCATCCCGTTCCGCGTCCGTTACCCGTAACGGATGAGTCGGCGGAGGCGGAGGAGGTGCCCGATCCGGCGGCGCCGACGGCTCCCCAGGGGCCGTCGGTCACGACGGCGGCCGAGCAGCGCCGCAAATCACTCGCCAGTCGCCTGGCGTAATTGGAGCGAACCACCATGAGCCGATACGACCCCAGCAGTCTGCTGGCGGGTATGCCCGTCGAGCAACTGCGGACAGCCCTGAAAAACGCCCAGCAGGCCTATCTGGAGCTGTCGAGCGGGAACAAGGTCGAGAGCGCGAGCTACACCCAGGGAGACGGTACGCGCAGCGTCACCTACACCCGAGCCGAGCTTCCCCAGCTGGCCAATGTGATCCAGCAGCTGCAGAGGCAGCTGGGCATCGTTCCCCGGGCGCGCAGGCCTATCCGACCCTGGTACCAATGATGAACAAACCCGTGACCATCCTCGGCCTCGACGGCAGGCCGCTGCCTCCCGTGCGGCCGAGCCGGAGCCAGATGCTGGCCCCGGGCGGCAATGCACCGTATGACGCGGCGGATATCTTCGGCGAGCATGTGGCGGCCTGGCGGCCCTACCTGTATTCGCCGGATGGCGAACTCAACCTGTACCGGGACCGCATCGTCGCCCGGGTGCGCGATCTGGTCCGCAACGATGGCTGGGCCTCCGGGGCGGTCACGCGCATCCTCGACAACGCCATCGGCGGCCACTTCCGGCCGCTGATCAAGCCGGACTGGCGGGCGCTGCGGGCCTATACCGGAATTCGGGCGTTCGATGCGACCTGGGCGCACGAGTTCAGCCAGGTGTCCACCGCCAACTGGCGGTCCTGGGCGTTCGACCAGGGGCGTTACTGCGATGCCGAGCGCAAGCTGAGCATCGTGCAGATGCTGCGCCTGGGCTTCCGGCACAAGCTGATCGACGGCGACTCGCTGATCCAGGTCTGCTGGATTCCTGAGCGCATCGGCATCGGCCGGGCCCGCTACGCCACGGCGATGCAACTGATCGACCCGGACCGGCTGAGCAACCCGCAGCAGCAGTTCGATACGAACAGCTCGCGGGGCGGGGTAGCGGTCGACGAGTACGGCGCTGCCTGCGGCTACCACATCCGCAAGGCCCACCAGGGCGACTGGTGGGCGGCGGCCGACAGCGTGACCTGGGAGTACGTGCCGCGCGAGGACCCGTATGGGCGGCCGTACATCATCCACGACTTCGATGCCGATCGCGCCGGCCAGCACCGGGGCGGGGCGGGGATTTTCACGCCCGTGCTGCAGCGCATGAAGATGCTGGCCAAGTACGACAGCGTGGAGCTGTCGGCGGCGGTGATCAACTCCATCTTCGGCGCCTACATCGAGTCGCCCTACGACCACTCGCTGGTGGCCGAGGCCGTCGGTGACGACGTGGACCTGTCGGCCTACCAGGATCAACGGGCGGAATATCACACCGGGCGCAAGACCATGCTCGGCGAATCGCGAATCCCGATCCTGTTTCCGGGCGAGAAGATCACCACCGTGGCCGCAACCCGGCCGAATGGCAATTTCGCCGCGTTCGAGAAGTCCTTCCTGCGCAACTTCGCCTCGGCCACCGGCCTGTCGGCCCAGCAGATGAGCCACGACTGGTCTGACACCAACTACAGCTCGGCGCGCGGTGCCCTGCTGGAGGCCTACAAGACCCTGACCCGGCGGCGCAACGACTTCGCCATGAACAGCGCCCAGCCGATCCTCTGCTGCTTCCTGGAGGAGTCCATGGAGGTGGACGACTACCCGCTGCCGCACGGGGCGCCGGATTTTATGGAATGCCGTTCCATGTATGCCCGCGCCGATTGGATGGGGCCGGCCCGCGGCTGGATCGATCCGGTGGCCGAGAAGCAGGGCGCGGTGCTGGGGATGGATGCCGGCCTGTCGACGCTGCAGCAGGAGTGCATGGAGCAGGGCCTCGACTACGAAGAGGTTCTCGAGCAGCGCAAACGGGAAATCGACAAGTTCAAGGAGCTGGGCATTCCGACCCCGACCTGGGCCGGGATGCAGGTGCCGGGCTACACCCCTGCCAGCCAGACCATCACACCGCCGGAGGCCACATGATGCAATTCGGACACCTGGCCCAACGGCTGTTCAACACGCCCGTGGCGATCCGCCCGGAGAAGGCCGAGGTCATCATCGCCGCCCTGGGCGAGCGGCTGGGCATTACCCGCATGCTACGGCTCAACGGCGACGCCATCGAGCTGACACCGCAGGCCCTGACGGGCGACGGCTACAACTACGCCGACCGCGAGTCCTACGACAACGGCTACGACCTGGTCGGTGGCGTTGCCGTCATTCCGGTGCACGGCACCCTGGTACAGAAGACCGGGACCCTGCGGCCCTGGTCCGGCATGACCGGCTATGACGGCATCCGCCAGGCCTTCCTGACTGCGCTCTACGACCCCAAGGTCGAGGCCATCGTGCTCGATGTCGACTCGCCGGGCGGCGAGGTGGCGGGCTGCTTCGACCTGGTCGACACCCTCTACGCGGCGCGCGGCGACAAGCCGATCTGGTCGGTTCTCAACGAGTCGGCCTACTCGGCGGCCTATGCGATTGCCAGTGCGGCGGACCGGATCTACGTGCCGCGCACGGGCGGTACCGGCTCCATCGGCGTCATCACCATGCACGTCGATTTCTCCAAGGCGCTGACCGAGGCCGGCATCCAGGTGACGTTCATCACCTATGGCGACTGCAAGGCCGACGGCCACCCGGAGATCCCGCTGAGCGATCCGGCGCTCAAGCGCTTCCAGGCGGATATCGACGCCATGGGCGAGCTGTTCGTCGAGACCGTCGCCCGCAATCGCAACATCGCGGCCAGCCGGGTGCGTGACACCCAGGCCGCCACCTATCTGGGCAAGGCCGGCGTCGAGATCGGCCTGGCCGATGCCGTCGCGGCGCCTGATGCCGCTTTCCGGGCGCTGCTCGCCGAGCTGGCCTGAACCTACCATCAGAGGTACCCACATGAAGAAACGCAGCTTGATGAGTGCGCCGTTCGCTCATTTGTTCGGCCTGGCTCCGCGGGCCGAAGAGGACGATCCGAAGTCGCGCAAGGCCAAGGTCCGCCGCGCCGAAGACGAGGACGACGACCCGGACGCCGAGGAAGACGAGGACGAGCCCAAGTCGAAGAAGGCCAAGGGCAAGCGCGCCGAGGACGATGAGTCGGGCCAGGATGCCGAGGAGGACGACCCGGACGCCGAGGAAGACGAGGACGAGCCCAAGTCGAGGAAGGCCAAGGGCAAGGGCAAGCGCGCCGAAGAGGACGACGAGGACCCCGATGCCGAGGAGGAGGAAGACGAGCCGAAAAGCGCTCGCGCGGCCGTTGCCGCCGACCGCCGCCGCTGCGCCAGGATCGTCGCCCACGGCCTCAAGCACAACAACGTCGAGCAGGCCTGCGTGTTCGCGTTCGACACCAATATGTCGGCGACCAGTGCGATCAGCGCCCTGAATGCCGCCGGCGCGGCCGGCGGGGCTCGGGGTGGCCGCAGCCGGCTGCAGGAGCGCATGGCCGCCGGAGCAGTCAAGCCGGTCGGCAGCGACGATGGCGACCAGACGCCGGCGGGCATGACCGCCACCGCCGCCGCCATCGTCCGCGCGGCAGAGCGGGCCCAGGGCCGCTAACCCTCCCATTTCCAGAGAGATAAGCCATGAGCGAAAGCTTCATTCGCGACAACCCGCAGCAGCCTGGCATGTCCGCCCAGGTCTACATCCCCGATCAGCTGATCGCCGATGCGCGCAACCTGGTGACCCAGCCGATCCTGCTCAGCGCTGGTTCGCTCAAGCGCGGCACCGTGCTCGGTCAGCAGACCGTCAACCCGGTGCAGCCCGTTCCCGGGGCGAACAACACCGGCGACGGCACGCTGGGCGCCATCAGCGTCGGCAGCGCGGTCCAGGTCGGCAGCTATACCCTGACGGCCGTGGACGCCACCAACTTCACGGTCACCAACCCGGAAGGCACCGCTATCGGCACCGCCACCGTCGGCGCCCCGTTCGCCGGCAACGAGGTCGGCTTCACCCTCACGGCGGGCGCGACCGCGTTCGCTGCCGGCGACAGCTTCGTGATCAACGTGTTCGATGCGGTCGGCACCTATGTCGCCTGCGTGCGCACCGCCACCGACGGCAGCCAGAACCCGGTGGCGATCCTGGCCGACGATGCGGACGCGACGGCGGGGCCGGTGACCACCGGTGGCTACCTGGCCGGCGAGTTCAACGACCGGGCGCTGACCTTCGACGCCTCCTGGACCCTGCAGCAGCTGGTCGCCGCCATGCGGCCCTACGGGCTGTTCGCCAAAACCTCGATGTCGGCGGCTTCGCCGGCAAACAACACGGCGCCGTAAGGCTCGCCGCAACGCCCCAACCAGGCCGCCTACGGGCGGCTTTTTGGTGGGCGCGATTTTTCGTTTCTTTCGGAGAGTCCTATGACCGCCGCTAGTTCGTTTCCGTTTTCCACGATCGACCTGATCCAGGTCGTGCCGACGCTCAAGCGGCCGACCAAGTTCCTGCTCGACAAGTTCTTCCCCAACATCAAGATGAGCGAGACCGAATTCGTCGCCATCGATGTGGATGTTGGTCTGCGCCGGATAGCGCCGTTCGTCTCGCCGTTGGTCCAGGGCAGGCTGGTCGAGCAGCGCCGCTACCAGACCAACGAATACAAGCCGGCCTATCTCAAGGACAAGCGCGCACCCGACCTGCGCAAGCCGGTCATGCGCCAGATCGGCGAGCGCATCGGTGGCGGCGTCATGAGTGGTGCCGAGCGCGAGCAGGCCAACATCGCCTTCGAAATGGCCGACCAGATCGATATGATTGACCGCCGCCTGGAGTGGATGGCCGCCTCGGCCCTGCGGACCGGCAAGGTCATCGTTGAGGGTGAGGGTTTCCCCTCCGAACTGATCGACTTCGGCCGCGACGGCCAACTGACCGTCGCCTTGACCGGCAACAACCAGTGGGGCGTCAAGGCCAACTTCAACACTGCCGGCCGCGACGTGGTGCCGGCCAACAGCATCGAGGAGTGGCAGACCACACTGCTGCGGCTTTCGGGCGCCCAGGCCACCGACCTGGTCTTCACCACCAGCGCCTGGAAGGCCTTCGCCAACGACGAGAAGGTCTTCGGGGCGATCTTCTTCCCGAAACAGTCCGATGCCGGAAACGTCAACGTCGGCCCGCAGATCGCGCCCGGGGCGGTCTACAAGGGCAAATGGGGGCAGTACGACCTGTGGCTGTACAACGAGTGGTTCATCGACGAGAACGGCGTCGAACAGCCGATGCTGCCCGATGGCACCGTGCTGATGTCCGGTTCGGCGCTGATGGGCGTCCGGGCCTTCGGCCAGATCCTCGATCCCGAGTTCAACTACGCCGCGCTGCCCTATGCGCCGAAGACCTGGGTCGAGAAGGACCCGGCCCAGCGCATCATCCTGATGCAGTCCTCGCCGCTGGTGATCCCGAGCCGGGTCAACGCCTGCCTGGCGGCGACCGTCTGCGCTCCGGCGGGCGCTAACTGATGGCGGCCGGGTCAGCAGCGGGCACCTTGATTGAGGTGCTCGTGGCCCCGGGCCGAACCATCGTGGACGAGACCGGCGCACAGGTGCCGGCCGGCCAGCCGGCCAAGATCGCCAAGGCCGACCTCAAACGCCTCCAGGCGCTGGGCTTCATCGCCGACGAGCCGCCGGCCGAGGGCGAGGTCCGGCCCGGTCCGCGCGTGACGGTCACGGAAGGCCCGACGGTGAGGCGCGCGCCATGATCGACTGGGATCGCCTGGTCCTGGGACCGCTGGAGAGCATTTTCGGTGAAGGCGAGCAGGGCAACGAGCCGGTGATGTACTACCCGGTCACTGGCGATCCCTTCCCGATCGACGGCGTGTTCGACGCCGCCTATCGCGATGCCGAGCTGATCGATCCGGTGTCCGCCAACACCACCCAGCCGGTCCTGGGCGTGCGACTGGCCCGCTTTGTCGCGCCCCCGCAACAGGACGACCAGGTGCACATCCCGCGCACCGGGAAGACCTACCTGGTCACTGATGTACGCCCCGACAGCCATGGCGGGGCCAAGCTCATGCTCGGAGAAATGACATGACCACCTCCTCGGATCTTCGGCGGCTCGCTGCCGAAGCCCTCAAGGACAAGACGGCCGCCGGCGCGAATGTGTTCTCGCCGCGGACCTGGTCGACCTGGAACGGCAGCTACCCGCTGGTCTACCTGAACGTCTCGGGCGAGGACATGGACTCGCTCGGCCGGCATGCGCCGGAGTTCACCGTAACGGCAACGCTGCGGGTCAGTGCCCGGGTCTCGGTCAAGCAGTTGCCGAACAACGCCGGCGCAGCCCAGGCCCAGCTGGAACTGGAGGCGCTGCAGGACCAGATCAAGCGGGCGCTGATCAATAACCCGGCGCTGATGACGCGCATCCAGCAGTTCCCGTTCGTCCGCTCGGAGTTCAAGGAGGACGGCGAGGGCGTAACCGAGCTGGCCGAGCTGGTGATGGAGGTGGGCCTGGAGTTCTACCAGGGGCCGGAAGACTTCTATCCCCTGGCGGGCGAGGCGCCCCCGGCGCCGGTCGACGCCGCGGCGGAAATTGCCGCGATTCAGCCGATCGTGCCACTCGACGGCATCGACATCACCGTCGACCTGGTCAACGTCGCCGACCCCACTGGCACCTATCCCGATGCCGCCTTCCCGGCGGCGGTCACGCCGGCTCCTCGCACCGAGGGGCCGGATGGCCGCGCCGAGGGCGGTCTTTCCATCGACCTGACGCAATAGGACTAGCCCATGCGTGTGTATCCCTCTCCGGGCCGGCTGGTCCGGGACCCGGTCCGCCGCGACTTCCTGCCCGAGGACGGGCGCGACGTACCCGACGGCGATCGCTACTGGCTGCGCCGCCTGGCCTGTGGCGATGCCACCAAAACGCCGACGGCGGCCACGGTTGCCACGGTCTCGGCTGACAGCCAGCCGCTGGCCCCTACCCCTGACACCGGGAGCGTCCAATGACTGTCCCCTTCAACAACACCCCCGAGAACCTGCGGGTCCCGCTGTTCTACGCCGAGGTCGACAACAGTCAGGCCAACAGCGGCGCACAGAATCAGCGCACCCTGCTGATCGGGCAGGTCATCGCCGCCGGCAATGCCGTGGTGAACATCCCGGTCCTGGGCCAGGGTGTCAGCGATGCCAAGGCCAAGGGCGGCGAGGGCTCCATGCTCGCGCTGATGGCCGAGGCGTACAAGAAAGCCGACAGCTTCGGCGAGGTCTGGTTTCTGCCACTGGCCGATGCCGAGGGCTCCGTCGCCGCCAGCGGCTCGATCACCCTGGCCGGGAGCCCGTCGGAAACCGGCGTGCTGTACCTCTACGTCGCCGGCCAGCGCATCGCGCTGACCGTGGTCGCCAAGGACACGCCCGCCGCGATCGCCACGGCGCTGGCCGCGCTGATCAACGGCACGGCCCGTCTGCCGGTCACGGCGACGGCGGCGGATGCCATCGTGACGGTCACGGCGAAGAACAAGGGGCTGGCGGGCAACGAGATCGACCTGCGCCTCAATTACCTGGGGACCGCCGGCGGGGAATCGACGCCGGCCGGGATTACCGTGACCATCACGACGATGGCTGGCGGTCTGACTAATCCGACGCTGGACGCCGCCCTGGCCAACTTGGGCGATCAGCCGTTCGACTTCATCATCAGCCCCTACACCGATACCGCCTCGCTCAATGCGCTGCGGGATCTGCTGAGCGACAAGGGCGGGCGCTGGAGTTATGCCAGTCAGCTCTACGGCCATGTGTTCGCCGCCCAGCGCGGCACGCTCGCCACCCTGGCGACGGCAGGCAATGCCCGCAATAACCAGCACGAGACCATCCTCGGCTTCGACGACTCGCCGTCGCCGGCCTGGATCTGGGCGGCCGACCTGGCCGGCACGGCGGCTGTGGCCCTTCGCGCCGACCCGGGGCGGCCACTGCAGACGCTGACCCTGAGCACCGCTTTGGCGCCGCCGCTGGCGTCGCGCTTCGAGCTGGGCGAGCGCAATACCCTGCTGTGGGACGGCATCTCGACGTTCACCGTGCAGAGCGATGGCACCGTGGCGCTGGAGAACGTCATCACGACCTACCAGCAGAACGCCTTCGGGTCGCCGGATGACAGCTATCTGGAGATCGAGACGCTGTTCCTGCTGATGTACGTGCTTCGCGCCCAGCGCGCGCTGGTGACCAGCAAGTACGCCCGCGTCAAGCTGGCCGCCGACGGGACGCGCTTCGCACCGGGCTCGGCCATCGTCACGCCGAAGATCATCAGGGCCGATCTGATCGCCCAGTACCAGGAGCTGGAGTACGCGGGCTTCGTTCAGGATGCGCAGGCTTTCGCCCAGGCGCTGATCGTCGAGAAGAACGGCAGCAATCCGAACCGGGTCGACGTGCTCTGGCCGGGAACCCTGATGAACCAGCTGCGGATCTTCGCGCTGCTCGCCCAGTTCCGCCTGTAACCCGAGTACCTATCCACCAGCCGCCTGCGGGCGGCTTTTTTTCGCCAGGAGAACACCGTGGGAAATACCACCAACCGCCTCGCGGGAACGGCCTACCTGTCCGTCGACGGCAAGTCCTTCATGCTGGTCGGCGACTTCTCTTACAAGACCAGCGGCGTGTCCCGCGAGACCTTGTCGGGCATGGACGCCGTCCATGGCTACAGCGAGAAGCCGGCCGCGGGCGCGATCAGTGGAACCATCCGCGACTCGAACGGGTTGAGCATGGCCGAGCTGAACGGCATGACCAACGTGACCGTCGTGTGCGAGCTGGCCAACGGCAAGACCGTGATCGGCCGCAATATGTGGTCGATCGACCAACCGGAAAACAAGGCCTCCGAGGCCACCATCGAGATGAAGTGGGAAGGCCCCACCGTCACGGAGAACTGATCCATGCAGCAAGAAGAACTTACTCTCACCCTGAGCAAGCCGGTCACCATCGGTTCCGGCGAGGCTGCCATGACTTACGACCAGCTCGACCTGCGCGAGCCCACCGCCGGCGAGTTGGAGAAGGCCAGCCGGGCGGACACCTCCATCGGGGTGGCCATTAACCTGATCCAGCTGATCGCCAAGGTCCCGCGCTCTGTAGTCGAGCGGCTTTGCCAGCGTGATCTGGCACGTGCCAATGCGTTCCTCGAGTCTTTTACCAACGCTGGCCAGCCGGAGGCGGAGGCTGGCCAGAACTGATCGCCGAGCTGACCAAATTCTACGGCTGGGGGCCACGCGAGGCGTGGTCCCTGACCCTGGGCGAGCTGGACTGGTGGAACCGCCAGGCCCTGCGTATGGAGGGGCACGGGAATGGCCAACAATAGCTTCACGATCACCATCAGCGCGGTGGACAAGGCGACGGCTACCGTTCGCAAGGTCAACCAGGCCATCGACCGCCTGACCCGGCCTTTCACCCAGGTCGGCAAGTCGTTCAAGGGATTGGGGCGCGAGCTGGGCTTTGACCGGATCGGTCGGGACCTGGGTCATATCGGCCGCGAGGCCGGTAGCGCGGCGCGCGGGATCGGTTCGATCGTCGCGCCCATGGCCGCCATCACCAGCGTCGGCTCGGTGGCTGGCATTGCCGCCCTGGCCGACAACTGGGCCCGACTGGGGCGCTCAATCGACAACAGCGCGGCCGGTATCGGCATTTCGACCGGGCAGCTGCAGAGCTTCCAGGGCGCCGCCCGGCTCGCGGGGATCTCCAGCGAGACGATGACCGGCAGCCTGGATGCACTGGCGACCACCATGCAGAACGCCAAATGGGGGCGGGATCAGGGGGCGCTGCTGCTGTTCAGCAAGCTCGGCGTCAGCATGGACCGCACGGCCAAGGGCAGCAACGATGTCGTCGGCGCATTCCGCTCCATTGCCGATGCCATCGGCAAGGAGACCAACCCGCAGGTGCAGGCGCTGATCGCCAACCGCCTGGGGCTGGGGGCCATGCTGCCGTTCCTGCGGCAGGGATCGGCCGGCATCGCCGAGTATCAGGTCACGGTCCAGCGCCTGGGCTACGTGATGAGTGACGAGGCGGTGCAGCGCTCGAAGGCCTTCGCGCTGAGTCTGGCGGGGCTAGAGATTGCCATCGAGGGCACGAAAAACGCCATCGGCGATGCGCTGATTCCGGCGATCAAGCCGCTGGCCGATCAGTTCGCCACCTGGATCGCCCAGAACCGCGAGCTGATCGCCATCAACGTGGGCGAGTGGGCGGGAGGGTTCGCCCAGTGGGTCAACGGCATCGACTGGAAGGGCGTCGGCCAGGGGATCAAGGACTTCACCAGCGGCATCGGGCAGATCGTCGACTGGCTGGGCGGCTGGAAAAACGCGGCGATCGCCTTGGCGATAACGATGAATGCCGGACTGATCGTCAGCGTCGCCTCGCTCGGCCTCGGCGTGGCCAAGGCCGGGGTAGGCGTGCTGTCTTTCGTCGGGCTGCTCTGGAAGTGGCAGGCCGCCGCGAAGGCCGCGCTCGCTGCCCAGGGGGCGCTGTCCGTGGGCGCCGCTGTGGGAGGATTGGCCGCTCAGGCGGGCCTCGTCGGCTTGGCCGGCCTGGCCGGCTATGGGGTCGGCACGCTGATCAACGACAAGCTGCTCTCTGGAACCAAGGCTGGCGACTGGATTGGCGATAAGGTCGCGCGGACCGCGGCTTTCTTCGGTGTCGATGAAGCCAAGGCGGCCGTCGAGGCGACGGATCGCGCCAAGGCCCTGGAGAAGTTCAACAAGCTGGAGTCGCAGTTCCGCCTGCCGTCCGGCCTGCTGGACAGCATGTGGAGCAAGGAATCGAGCCGTGGCACGAACATGGTGTCGCCCGCCGGCGCGCGCGGGCACTTCCAGTTCATGCCCGATACGGCCAAGCAGTACGGGGTGCGCAATCCGAACGACCTGGATCAGTCGGCGGCCGGGGCGGCGCGGATGATGCGCGAGCTGCTCGATGCCAATGGCAACAATCTGGATCGAGCGCTGGCCGGCTACAACTGGGGGCAAGGAAACCTCTCCCGCAAGGGCCTGGGTGCTGCGCCGACCGAGACCGTCAATTACATCCGCGACGTGAAGGCCGGTATGGCGGGCGCTTCCGGTAATGGTCCTGCACCGCAGGGGCCGATCACGGGTAGGGACGTCCAGGCGCAGAACAGCAAGATCCAGCTGGAGGTCGAGCTGAAGAACGCGCCGGAAGGCACCAAGGCCCGTGTCAAATCGACGGAGGGCATCCCGGTGTCGAGCCGCATTTCGCTGACAGGCGTAGGAGGAATCGCATGAGTCTGCTATCGGACATCGTCCAGGCGGCCAAGGACAGCAACAAGGACTGGCGCAAGGATATTCGGCGGGCGTCGTTTCGCGGGGTACCCTTCGCGGTCTATGGCGGCGAGGGGATCTTCGGCCGCCGGATAGCCCTGCATGAGTACCCCGGCCGGGACAAGCCCTACATCGAGGACATGGGGCGCTCGACGCGCCGCATCCGGCTGTCGGGCTTCCTAGTCTCGAACAGTCTGGTCTACGGTGGCGGCGATGCCAAGGCCCAGCGCGACGCCATGGTCGATGCGGTGGAGCGCCCAGGCCCCGGGGTGCTGGTCCATCCCACGCTCGGCGAACTGATCGTCAACGTCCCGGACGGCGGCCTGCAGGTGATCGAGCGCTGGGACATGGGGCGCTACTTCGAGCTGAGCTTCATCTTCATCGAATACGGCCAGCACATTTTCCCTGCCACCGCCCCGTCGAAGGTCAGCCTGCTCGACAAGCTGGCCAAGAAGCTGCACCTGTCCGCTGCACTGGACTTCGCCCGTAAGGTGATCGGGACGGTGAGCAAGGTGGTGGGAAAGGTGATGAGCGCCGTCAACACGGTGCTGAACACGGTCGAGGGCGTGATCCGATTCGGCAAGGCGGTGGTCGGCGCCGTGGTCAACACGGTGGCCGGCTTTGCCGAGGTCGTCGGCCGGGTCGCGCGGGATATGCGCAACGTCACCAGCCTCGGCAGCCTGCTGACGGGCAATTTCGGCCGCTATGCCCATGGCAACGTGAGCAGCGCCCTGGTCAAGAGCCAGAAGGCGACGAACAGCGGGGCGACCATCGACGACCTGCTGGCCAGCCATACGCAGAACCTGGCTGCGGTCGATCGCGCGAGCGCGACGCTGAGTGCTGCGGCAGCCAATCTAGATGCTGATGGCGGCGATGTCTTCACGGCGGCTGCCCAGGCGCTGATGGATGCCCTGGTGGCCACTATCCCCGATCCGGGTATCGCCGTGTCGCTGCTGGGCGAACTGGTCAGCTATCAGCCCGTGGCGTTCTCAAGCGATAGCGCGATCGGCAATGCCCAGGCCATTGCGCGGGACGCTACCTCGGCGCTGCTGCGCCGTGGCGCCATGGCTGCAATGGCCCAGCAGGTGGCCACCTATGCGCCGTCCTCCCACGATGAGGCCGTGGCGCTGATGGGGACCGTTGCCGGCTATCTCGATGCCGAGATCCTGACCGCCGGCGATGCCGGGGACGACGAGAGCTATGCGGCGCTGATCGGGCTGCGGCAGGACGTTGTTGACTACCTGTCCACCGCCGGCGCCACGTTGCCCCGCCTGGAGACGTTCCAGTTCAAGACCGCACTGCCTTCCCTGGTCATGGCGAGCCGGCTCTACGGGGACGCCGCCCGCGCCGAGGAGCTGGTGGAGCAGGCCGACCCGATTCATCCGGCGTTCATGCCGACTACGGTGAGGGTATTGTCCAGCTAGATTGCCGGATACCAATGCCCTATATCCGCCCAGGAAATAACCGAGCATCGAGGACCTTCTTGGAGGTCGGATCAAAGTCGCACTCATAGATGAATCCTTGATAGGCGCCAAATTGGTTTTGAACTTCAATCTTGTCGCCTATGAATGTGATCTTTCCGGTCGATTGATCGATCCATCGAATTCTTGAGAACTTTGGCTCCAGGAATCCATCGGTCCAGCGATGGGAAAAGTTAGGCATCCGTTCTATTGCTCTGACGCAGGGCAGTGAGGCGTCATACAGTGTGCGCTCGGACCAGCATTGAATGTCCTTCATGCATTCGGCGTCGCTGATTTTGGGCTGCGTAGGTTGCTCAGTTTTCTGTTCCTGCTTCGGAGGTGCCGCAGTCTGCTGGTCGCTTTCCCGATTGTTGTTGGCGAGTTTCGCGAAGAGGAACATTAACAATAATGAGCCAGCTACTATCCCGAATATAATTCTAAAAAGACTTTTAATAATTCCTGTCGGGTTAACTTTCGTCGGTACAGGTGCGCCGCAATTGGGGCATATTTTGGCTTTTGTTGAAATATCTTTACCGCATTCTTTGCACTTTATCAGCGCCATTGCGAACTCCTGATTGTTACCCATTCTTGGACGGTGGCCATGATATGGCCATTGTCGAAGAAGTCCATGTTGAGCTTCAGGCACAGGTTCCCGCTTGGTTAGCGCTTTAAGAGGAAAAATGGCAGACGAAGACTTATACCTGACCATCGGCGATCAGGTCGTCACCGGCTGGACCAGTATCCGCGTGACCCGTGGCATCGAGCGTGTGCCGAGCGATTTCGACATCAGCCTGACTGAGCGCTACCCGGACGAGTTGGATCGGTTGGTCATCGAGCCCGGCATGGCCTGTGAGGTCAGGCTGGGCGACGACCTGGTGATTACCGGCTGGGCGGACCATTTCGTCCCGGGCTTTTCCGCGGACGACCACACGATACGCGTCGCCGGCCGCTCCCGCTGCGCCGACCTGGTCGACTGCTCAGCCGAGTGGCCGGGTGGTCAGATCAGTAATGCCACGGTGCTCGGTGTGGCGCAGAAGCTGGCCTCGGTCTACCAGGGCATTGCCGTCTCGACCGATGTATCCGACCTGGTCGTGCTGCCGCAGACCAACGTCATGCTCGGCGAGTCGGCCTTCGAGGTCATTGACCGGATGGCCCGATACAGCGCCGTGCTGGCCTACGACCTGCCCGACGGCGGCCTGTTCCTGACCCGCGTCGGCACCCAACGTGCCGCCAGCGGCTTTGCTGAAGGGAAAAACGTGCAGGGGGCCTATGTCGACTACTCGGCTCACCAGCGGTACTCGACCGTTACGGGCTACCTGCAGTCGTTCGATACCCTGCTCGACATGGGCGAGGCAGGGAACGAGCTATACACGGCCGTTGACCTGAACGTGAAGCGTCACCGCGGCTTGGCTGTTATCTCCGAAGGCGGCGGCCTGGGGCTCGACATTCTCAGGCAGCGCGTGGACTGGGAGATTGCCCGCCGGGCAGGGCGCTCGCGCATCGTGCACCTGATCACCGACAGCTGGCGTGATGCGGCGGGGGCGCTGTGGGCGCCCAACACCTTGGTGCCGGTCTCGCTGCCGCGCCTGAAACTGGAGGCCGAAGGTCTGCTGATCAGCGAAGTGACCTACGAGCGTAGCGATAGGCGCGGCACGACGGCCCGGCTCACGCTGATGGCGCCGGAGGCCTTCCTGCCGCGGCCAATCAACCTGACCCCGCTATGGGGCGATGTCATGCAGGTGATCCCATGAGTGGAGTGATGGACCCGGAAGGGGTCATGCGGCGTCTATGGCGCCGCATGCAACTGGTCGTCGGCTGGGCGCGGGTGACGGTCAGCGACGACAGTCGCAGCGCCCAGGTGCTGCAGCTCAAGCTGAATAACGCCGAAACCCGGGATGGTACGCCAAGGCTGGCCGAGTTCGGCTTCACCTCGCGGCCGCCGGCCGGCGCCGACGTAGTCGTCGTATTCGCCGGCGGCGATCGCTCGAAAGCGGTGGTCATCGCCACCGGCGACCAGGCCACCCGGCCGCGGGATCTGGCCATCGGCGAGACCCAGCTGTACGACCTGTGGGGCAAGTACATCCATCTGACCGAGAAGGACGGCGGCATCGTGATCGAGGCCAAGGACACGCCCGTCACGGTCAACAATGCCACCACCGTGACCGTCAACGCCGCGACGAAGGTGGTGATGAATACCCCGCTGCTGGAGGTCTCCGGCGACATCAAGGCCGGTGGTGACATTACCGACAAGGTGCGCAGCATGCAGGCGGATCGCGAGATTTATGACGGACACGACCACGGAGGCGGCCCGACGCCGACGCAGCAGCAATGACCGATATCACAACCGTCTGGGTCGTCGAGCGCGGCGAAGGCGACTGGGCCATCAGCGGCGGCGCGCTGGCCAGCGGCAACGACCTGGCCAGCGCGGTGCTGATCAGCCTGTTCACCGATCGTCGCGCCAATGATGACGACGTGCTGCCCGATGCCAGTCCCGACCGCCGGGGCTGGTGGGGCGATCTGGACCAGGACGTGCCGATCGGCTCGCGCCTCTGGCTGCTGTCCCGCTCGCGCCTGACCCTGGACGTAGCCAACACGGCCAAGGGCTATGCCGCCGAAGCGCTGAAATGGCTGCTCGACGACCAGGTCGTGGCCCGCGTGGGCGTGGAGGCATTCATCGTTCCGCGCAACCGGCTCGATCTGCTCGTGACCCTCACGCGACACGACGGCTCGGTCGTCCCGCTCAAATACAGCTGGGTCTGGTCGCAGGCCTGATCCGTTCGCTCCATGACCGCCGCCAGGCGGTTTTTTGTTTCTGGAGTTTCCTATGCCATACCCGCGCCCCTCGCTCTCCGAGCTGCGCGCCCAGGCGGCGGCAGATATCACGGCTGGTTTGCCGACTGCCGACGGTCTGCTGCGTTTCAGCAACCTCAAAATCATCGGAACCGCCGTGGCCGGCATGGCCCACCTGAACTACGGCTATCTCGACTGGATCGCCAAGCAGGCCTGTCCCTACACCGCAACCGGCGAGTTCCTGCGCGCTTGGGCGGCGCTGAAAAAGGTCTACCCCAAGCAGGCCACGGCCGGGCACGGGCAGGTCACGTTCCTCGGTGCAGTCCCAGGCACGCTGATCGATGCTGGCACCGAGATCGTCCGCGGGGATGCGGTGGCCTATACCGTCGACGAAACCGCGACTGTGGCGAGCGACGGTAGTGCGGCGCTGTCCGTGACCGCCGTCAATCCGGGGGACGCAGGCAACACGCCGGCCGGCACCCAGATGACGCTGGGGTCAGCCATCAACGGCGTGCCTTCGACCGGCGCCGTGACGGTCACGATCACCGGCGGCGCCGACCAGGAGAGCGACGAATCCTTGTTTGCGCGCATGCTGGAGGCCTACCAGAAGCCACCGAATGGCGGATCGAGGGATGACTATGTCGCCTGGGCCCTGGCTATTCCGGGCGTGACCAGGGCCTGGTGCAACCCAGTGGGATTCGGCGCCGGGACCGTGGTGGTCTATGTCATGTTCGACGAGGCTAACGCGGACTATGCGGGTTTCCCCCAGGGCAGGGATGGCATTTCCGCGAGCGACAACCGTGTGACGGTCGGCAGTGTGGCCGCCGGGGATCAGCTGACCGTCGCCGACAGTATCTTCGCCGTGCAGCCGGTCACGGCCATGGTCTACGTGTGTAGCCCAATCCCGCGGCCTATCGACTTTGTCATTAGCGGTCTGGGTAGCGCATCGATCGCCACACGCACGGCCATTGCTGCTCTCATTCGGGAGGCTTTCATCGAGTATGGATCGCCGCTCAATGACGGCAGCATCGTGCCTCTGTCGGCCATCGAATCGGCCATCTCGGCGATCTCTGGAACCGTGGGCTTTGTGATCGAGACCCCGGCCGGAAACATTGCCAACACCCTCGGCTACCTGCCCGTCTTGGGCGATATCACCTACAGCTGACGCCTATGAAACCATCCTTTTCCAGTGCGGATTTCACCTCCGCGCTGCTCGGGCTGCTGCCTCGCGGTCGAGTCTGGTCCAGGGACCCGGGCAGTGTTCAGGTCCAGACGGTGGCCTGTTTCGCGCCGACCTTCCAGCGTCTGAGCGACAGGGCCGTGGGGCTGTTGGATGACGCCTTCCCGGCAACGGCCGGCGGTCTGCTGCCCGAGTGGGAAGCCACGCTTGGGCTACCCGATCCCTGTGCTGGGCCTTCGCCTACCCTGCAGGCGCGGCGCAATCAGGTGGTGGTTCGTCTGACCAACAACGGCGGTCAGTCCATCGCCTACTTCGAGTCCTTCGCAGCGGGGCTCGGTTACGCCGTGACCGTCACGCAGTATGCCCCGTTTCGTTGCGGGCAAAGCGCCTGCGGTCAGCAGCTGGGCGGCGAGGACTGGTTTTTTACCTGGGCCATCAATGCCCCTCTGGCGGGAAATCCCATCCTGAGTTGCGAGCTGCGGACGGCGCAGCCGGCCCACACCATTCTGCAATTCCACTACGCGTAACACGCGAGGATCTATGTATCGAATCGACGTGCCGTCAGCAGCGACGGATCTGCCCGCCAGTACCCCCGAGGGTCGACCGGGATTCTTCACCGACGGGAATCCAGCGATAGGCGAGCCAGCCACCATCGTGCCAGCCGAGTGGCTGAACATGATCATGATGGAAATCCTGAACGTGGTCACCGCGGCCAATATCGGCCCCCTGAAAAGCGACAACACCCAGTTGCTGAAGGCGATCAACTGGATTGCCACGCCTACCCGCTGGAAGGCGGTAGCCAGCGGCTATGTGGCCAAGCCGTGGGACTTGCTCATGCTCAACAACCGCGTGGACTCGCCCACCTTGCTCCTGCCCGAGGCGCCGCTCTACGGCCAGGAGGTGCGGGTAATGCCGTATCCCTACACCCAATACAGCCGGTTCCCCGTGACGGTGGACGGCAACGGGCACCCCATCATGGGCCTGAACGAGACGATGGCCATCAACGAGGACAATGTCATGTGTTCCTGCAAGTTCCTGGGAGCAATCAAGGGCTGGCTGATCGAAAAGATGGGCTATTCGGGCAATTCGTTCACCATCGACAACTACACGGCGCGCGCTTACGGACCCAATGCCATCCAGAAATTCGACGCGCGTATCGTCAAAGGGGCGCCGTTGGTGATGATGGTCCATGGCGGCGGATGGGTCTCTGGCGATCGGGCGGCGGCTAACCTGGGCGGCGGGGTCTATCTCCAGCAGTTCCCGGATCAATATGGCTTCGGCTTCGCGTCCATCGAGTACACGCTCGCCGACGCCTCGAACCACTCCTACCCGACGGCCGTCAATGACGTGATCGCCGCCGCGGACTATTTCAAGGCCACGCTCGGCGTTACCGACATCCACATCCTGGGCACGTCGGCCGGTGCCAATCTGGCCGCGCTAGCGGTGATCGCCCGGCCGGATCTGTTCTCCTCATTCATCGGCTATTACGGCGCCTACGACCTGACCAAGCTGAGCGAATTCTCCGTCGACGTGCAGACCGACATCGGCTACTTCGCTGCCGACCCGTCCGCTGCCAGTCCTGCGCTGCAGGCGGGGACTTGGAACACGCCGTCCCTCCTGATCCACGGCGATGCGGACACGACGGTCAATATCCAGCAGACCCTCGATTTCGGGGCGGCTATCGGGGTGAGCCCCATCACGGTTGCCGGGGCGGCGCATGCATTTCCGATCTTTGGTGATCCTGCGGGCGTGTTGCCCGATTTTGCCAAGTCCGTATTCAAATTTATCGATGGGGTGACTGAGAAGTGAGTTTTTTTACGGATTTCTTTCCGCAGAGTGGACAAAGCGGGCCCAATAATGCCGCTGGCGGTAATATCTTCGCGGGTATTAGGCCACCGAAGTTTGCAAGTTTCGGAAACAGCGAGAACTTTTCCAAGGCCGGCAACTGGATGACGGAGAACTTCGTCATTCCCAACCACCTCGGTTATATCCTCGGGATCAACTTCGGCTACAAAGTCACTGTCGCGACGTGGAACAACACGCTCGTCTGGTACGTTACCGACGGGAGCTTGGGGGCAAACTCGGTAATTAGCGCCCTGATCTATAACCAGGTGCTGGATAAATGGTACATCTCCTCGACTGGCGCGTTTGTCGGCGTATATGAGGTGAATATCCTGACCGGCGCTCGCACATTGGTTACGCCTACCGTCCCCGCATTCCTGGCTCAAGCGTTTCCGAACTATGCCTGCCTCTCGTACTGCAATGCCGAAGGGCTCTATGAGTGGCGCGACGGCAATACCATCCGCAAATACTCCCAGAATTTCGTGGAAGTGCAGAATCGGGCGTTCGTCGCGGCGAACAACGTCAACGACGCGAACTGGTACTACACCGAGGACTGCAAGATTCGGGCGCAGTCGATAACCAGCTGGAAGGGGCAGGGAACCTCGAACACTACCACGGTGACCCCCGTCAGTCCTCGGCTACTGATCGAGCGCTACGGTAGCCGCCGGTTGGTCGATCTGACCGCGGCGATGGTCTTCAGCGCCAGAAACGACGACCTATCCGCCTCGAACATGACGCCCATGGTGCCCACCATGTCGACCGGAGCGTTTCTGGGAAACGCGGTTCGACTCGGGGTTTACGCCCGAGATGTGAGCGTGATTGCCGACCCCTACCTCCTGGACCGCGTGGATTATGACCGCTGGCTGAGCGACGTCGCCGACGCACTGGGCATGCCGGATGCTCCGGCCTTCTATGGAGACTGGACCAATGTCTAAATTCGTTTCGTTCCCGCTGCAGCAGGATGACCTTCGGATCGTCTACCCGGACGATATCGCACTGTTCGCGGACACGGTCGTCGATGGCGAGACTGTTCATGCCCGATACCTCGGCGCCCTGGATCTGTCTCCCTCGGACTATTTCCGCCAACAGCTGGCAGCCAGCGCCATCCAGAACATCAAGGCTGCCGCGTTCGTGGCGATCAACGAACTCGACGGCGAGGGCGGCTGGCGTCGCCAGAGGGCCGACGACAAGAAGGCACTGGGGGACTCGACGCTTTTCGATCAGTTGCTAGCCAGTCGAGAGGCCATCCGCTCCCGCTCCAATGACCTGGAAGCGGAAGTGGCGGCGATGACGTATGACGAACTGCTGGCGTTCGATCCGCTGGCCGACCTGCGGAAGGCCGCAGGTCCCCAGCTGTAGGACGGCTATCGCTGAATCACCCGCTATAACCTGCAACCCGCTCCGGCGGGTATTTTTTTGCCCGAAACCCGGCCCTGTGCCGGGTTATTCGTTTCTGGAGATCCCATGACCCTTTCCGAGATCCGCGCTGCCGCCATCAAGCCAGCGCTCGCGCTGATGCCTATGCGTATGACCAGCCCCCAGGCGGAAATCCAGTTGCTCGCCATCGGCCTGCAGGAGTCAGGATTCGCCGCCCGTCATCAGCTCGGCGGGCCCGCCCACGGCTTCTGGCAGTTCGAGCAGGGCGGCGTGCGCGGGGTGCTACAGCATCCGCAGAGCCGGGCCCAGGCCATGGCTATCTGCGTAGATCGAGGCGTCGAGGCGGACGCAGCATCCGTCCATGCCGCGCTCGAGCATGATGACATCCTTGCCGCGGCATTCGCCCGTCTGCTGTTCTGGATTGATCCGTCTCCGTTGCCTGCGGTAGGGGACGCAGGACGGTCCTGGGATCTGTACCTGCGCACCTGGCGGCCGGGCCGGCCCCGACGCGATAGCTGGGATGCCTTCTATGCCAGGGCGGTTGGCGAGGTATCGCCATGAGCTTGACCGATCTGATCCCTGTGCAATACCGGCTGCTGGCCGCCGGCGGCATCGCCCTGGCTCTGCTGCTGGCCGGCGCCGCTGCGGGATGGGCTGTCAATGGATGGCGTCTTGGTCGGGAGTTCGCAGCTATCAAGCAGCAACACGCCGAGCAGCTCGCCAAGAACGAGCAGGTGGCCAATGCCGCCTTCCGCGAGCAGCAGCAGGCCCGCCAGCAGCTCGAAAACAAACTCTCACTGCTCGACCAGCAGCGCTATGGAGAACTGCAGAATGCCCAAGCCAATACTGATCGCCTGTCTGCTGATCTCGCTGATGCTCGTCAGCGGATGCGCGTCACCATTACCGCCAGCAGCTGCCAGCAACTGTCCGGAGCAGGAAAAGTCGCCGGCGCCGACCGCGTGGATGATGGAACCATCACAGTCGAACTTCTCCCAGCGACTGCAGCAGATCTTGCCCGTCTCGCCGGAGACGCAGACGCCTGTGCAGTGAAACTGACCGCGCTGCAGGGATGGGCACGGGAGATTACGAAGGGGGATTGAGATTGCCCGGACGGGCGAGGAGGGGGAGAAAACTCGTCCAGAACGGGGCCTGGAATGCGGGGGAAATCGTTTCCACTTGGGGAAAGCGAGGCCGCGTGGCTCTAGGGCTGTAAGCAAGACAAAATTTCCAAGTAGTGGAAATGGGATATTGCTAACTTATTGATATGAAACAGAAATAGTATCGGATTGCAAATCCGTGTACGCCGGTTCGATTCCGACCTCGGCCTCCACTATGAAAGCCCCGTAGATTCAGGTCTACGGGGCTTTTTCATTTCTGCACCAAAGCCGTGTTATTGCATTAGTTTTCACACGCGTGCGAAAACTTTCGCTATTTCGATGGCTTGGCGATGGCGCCGACGCGCCGATAGACACGCTTGGTAATGCCTTCGGTCGAGTGCCCGAGCAGAACGCTTGCGTCTGACAAGTCTCGAATTTCGCTGGCAGCCTTTGGCCGGATATCCCGGAACTGGAACTGCCTGATCCTCACAGCCAGCTCTTGCTCACCAGCTTCTGCTGCCTTGATGGCAGCCGACTCACGAGCATCGTCCCAGCGATTCCGAAGCATCGGCCATGACACGCGCTGGCCGCGTCGGTTGATGACCAGGAACGGCGAAAGGTGCTCGACATTCCCTTTATTGATCCTCTCGACCAGCTTGCCGAGGCTGTTGGGTTCGCCATCGACCTCGACCTGGATGCGCAGTTTCTTGTCGGTCTTTCCCTGCCGCACCAGCAGGTAGCCGTCGACAATGTCGTCGCGGCGCATCGCGAGCACGTCAGCCGGTCTTTGGCCGGTTAGCAGAGCCAGATCCATGGCATCACGTAGCTCATGGCAGGCCTGCGCATAGACCGCTTTCCAGACTGCATCATTGGCGTAGTAGTCGCGCGGTTTTTCCTTGTTCTTGCGTACCCCTTGACAGGGGT
>Ga0255338_1001400_pt1 | contig 46109 bp, 48 predicted proteins | sample MeOH1_35cm_T4_19_FD_203715 | JGI IMG/M metagenome (GOLD analysis project Ga0255338, IMG submission 203715) | Sandy soil microbial communities from University of British Columbia, Vancouver, Canada - MeOH1_35cm_T4_195 | ecosystem: Engineered > Artificial ecosystem > Sand microcosm > Unclassified ...
AGCCGCCACCGCCGCCGCTGCGGAAACCGCCGCCACCGCCACCGCCGAAGCGATCGCCGCCACCGCCGAAGCGATCACCGCCGCCGCCGAAACGATCGCCACCGCCACCGAAACGGTCACCACCGCCAAAGCCGCCGCCGAAATCGTCGCCGCCGAAACCGTCGCGCTTATCGCGGCCGCGCCCGCCGCGATCACCGCGGCGTCCTTTATCGAAACTCATGCCCTGTTCGTCTTCCCGGTCGCTCATCTCGCCACATCAACACGCCCGCACCGAACGAAAAGCACGGGTGTTCGAACGCCAAACCAATCGCGTACCGAGTCGGTGTAGCGTAAATCCCCTTAGGCTGCGAATAAATTCGTCCGAAATGCGGCACGGCTCGCTTGCGTCCATCAAGGTGAGGCGGCAGAGCCACACTATGACCATCCTCACCCTCCTGTCCGACCCCGCCGCCTGGGCAGCGCTCGCCACGCTGATCGTGATGGAAGTGGTGCTTGGCATCGACAATCTGATCTTCATTTCGATCCTGTCGAACAAGCTGCCGGAAGGCCAGCGCGCGCGCGTCCGCCGAGTCGGCATCAGCCTTGCGCTGGTGCTGCGACTCGGCCTGCTCTCGACGATCGCGTGGATCGCGCAGATGACCGTGCCGGTCTTCGACCTGGGACTGACGGGCAATCCCGACGGGCATGGCGAGCCCAGCTTCGAGACGGCCTTTTCGATCCGCGACCTGATCCTGATCGCGGGCGGCACGTTCCTGCTGTGGAAGGCCACCAAGGAAATCCATCACAGCATGGATCCGGACGAATCGGGCGCGACCCTCGACAAGAAGGGTCATGTGATCATGGGCTTCTGGTCGGCGATCGTGCAGATCCTGCTGCTCGACATGGTCTTTTCGATCGATTCGATCCTGACTGCGATCGGCATGACCGATGACCTGCCGATCATGATCGTCGCCGTGATCGTCGCCGTGGGCGTGATGATGTTCGCCGCGACACCGCTCGCCAATTTCATCGCGCGCAACCCCACGGTGGTGATGCTCGCCCTCGGCTTCCTGCTGATGATCGGCGTGGTGCTGATCGCCGACGGCTTCGGCGTCCATGTGCCCAAGGGTTATATCTACTGCGCCATGGCCTTCTCGGCCGGGGTGGAGACGCTCAACATCGTGTCCCGCCGGGCGCGCGAACGAAAGAAGGCGGCCGCCGCCGGGCATTGAGCGCCCGCCATTTCACGGCTAGGCGAAATCGATGACCGTATATCTGCACGAAGAAGACATCCCCGCCAACCTGTTCGCTGCCGGCACCGACATCGCCGTCGACACCGAGACGATGGGCCTGATCACGCCGCGCGACCGGCTGTGCGTCGTCCAGCTTTCGGATGGCGGGCCCGACGAGCATCTCGTCCGGTTCGCGCCGGACAGCGACTATGCCGCACCCAACCTGCGCGCGCTGCTCGCCGATCCGGCGCGGGTAAAGCTCTATCATTTCGCGCGCTTCGACCTCGCCGCGATCAAGCATTATCTCAAGGTCGACGCCGCGCCGGTCTATTGCACCAAGACCGCATCGCGGCTGGTGCGCACCTATACCGACCGCCACGGCCTGAAGGAACTGGTGCGCGAGTTGCTGGCCCAGGACATCTCCAAGACGCAGCAATCGTCCGACTGGGGCGGACCGATCCTGTCGGACGCGCAGAAGGATTATGCCGCGTCCGACGTGCGCTACCTCCACAGGCTGCGCGAGGAGCTCGACCGCCGGCTCGTCCGAGAAGGCCGCGCCGAACTCGCCAGGGCCTGTTTCGATTTCCTGCCGTCCCGCGCCGATCTCGATCTGGCCGGCTGGCCGGAGATAGATATTTTCGCGCATGTCTGAAGCAGCCGCCAGCGTCCGGTCCGAACGGCAGATCTGGGCAGCGCCCGGGAGCAGCCATGACCGGGTGGTCGGCATCTCGCGCATCGTGCTGCCGCTGCTGATCGGCATCCTGTCGGCCTTTCTGGTGATGATGCCGCTCGCGGGATCGGGCGACGTCAGCTTCCTGCTCGACAAGAACAAGGTCGAGGTCGCCAAGGAGCGACTGCGTATCCAGTCGGCCACCTATCGCGGCGAGGACGGGAAGGGGCAGCCCTTCCAGCTGAATGCCGGCTCCGCCGTGCAGAAGAGTTCGGCCGAGCCGATCGTGCAGCTCAACCAGCTTTCGGCCAATATCGGCCTGACCGACGGGCCGGCGACGCTCGTCGCAAACCGCGGCCGCTACAATATGGACAGCCAGCAGGTGATGGTCGACGGCCCCCTCCGCTTCAAGGCCACCGGCGGCTATCAACTCGACACCAACGACGCGACGATCGACCTGAAGACCCGCCGGATGCGGAGCGGCGGCGCAGTGACCGGTACGGTACCGCAGGGCACGTTCAGCGGAGCGCGCCTGACCGCCGACCTCGAGAACCATGTCGTGACACTGGATGGCAACGCGCGCTTGCGGATCGTGCCGCGAAGGACGAGATAGGCGGCCATGGCCCATTCGACCCAGCTGATCGCGCTCGTCGCCCTGTTCGCCGCTTCCGGTGCGAGTGCGCAATCCCGCCACGATTCGAGCGCGCCGATCGATTTCGGCGCCGATCATATCGAGCTGCAGGACAAGGCGAATCGAGCGATCCTTTCCGGCAATGTCTCGGTACGCCAGGCGGAGATGACGCTGAATGCGGCGCGCATGACCGTTGCCTATACCGGGCAGGTGGTCGACGGGTCGCCGCAGGTCTCCCGGCTCGACGCATCCGGCGGCGTGACGGTGACGCGTCCGCAACAGACGGCACGTAGCCAGTTCGCGGTCTATGACCTGAACAAGCGCGTGATCACCATGCTCGGCACGGTTTCGCTGCTGCAGGGTGCGAACACCGTCAAGGGATCGCGGCTAACGATCAATCTGGACACGGGCCGCGCGGTGATCGACGGCTCCGCCGTCGGCGGCGGGAGCGCACCCGGCACGACCAGCAGCGGCGGTCGCGTGACCGGCACCTTCTCGGTGCCGAAACGCAACTAGACCACGACAATCGACCGGTTTTTCGCCGGCTTCGCCGCGCGCCTCTTTTCTTGTCCGCGTCGCTGGTGCAGGAACAGCCGGATTGCTGACGCACGCCCATGCACAAAGCCTGCCAATCAGCTTGCGGCAGGTTTTTGCTAACCCCATGATGCGAGCACGGGACGCATAATGACCGATGTGACCACTCTCGAAGCTGTCGAGCCGATCAGCGAGGCGCCGGTGATGAGGGGGCTCTCGGTCGTCTCGATCGCCAAATCCTACGACAAGCGCGTGGTCCTTTCCGACGTGTCGGTTTCGGTTGGCCCGGGCGAAGTGGTCGGCCTGCTCGGACCGAACGGCGCAGGCAAGACGACCTGTTTCTATTCGGTGATGGGGCTGGTGAAACCCGATTCGGGCCGGATCATGCTCGACGGCGAGGACATCACCGGGCTTCCCATGTATCGCCGCGCGATCCTGGGGCTGGGATATCTGCCGCAGGAAACCTCGATCTTCCGCGGCCTGACGGTCGAGAAGAACATTCTCACCGTGCTCGAACTGGCCGAGCCCGATCCCGCCGCCCGCGCAGCGCGGCTGGAGACGCTGCTCGACGAATTCGGCCTGACCCGACTGCGCGACTCGCCGGCCATGGCGCTGTCCGGCGGCGAACGGCGCCGCGCCGAGATCGCCCGGGCGCTGGCCGCCGATCCGTCGATCATGCTGCTGGACGAGCCGTTCGCAGGCATCGATCCGCTGTCGATCGCCGACATCCGCGACCTGATCAAGGAACTGCAGAAGCGCGGTATCGGCGTGCTGATCACCGATCACAATGTGCGCGAGACGCTCGAAATCGTCGACCGGGCCTATATCATCTATGACGGCCGGGTGCTGTTCACCGGCTCGCCGGAAGAACTGGTCGCCGACGCCAATGTGCGGCGCCTGTATCTCGGCGAAGGGTTCTCCCTCTAACGACCATGAGTCTCGCCCCCCGCCTCGATCTGCGCCAGTCGCAATCGCTGGTGATGACGCCGCAATTGCAGCAGGCGATCCGCCTGCTTGCGCTGTCCAATCTCGAGGTCGAAGGCTTCATCGCGGAGGAGATCGAGAAGAATCCGCTGCTCGATTCGAGCGCACCCGAGGATGACGGCCCGACGCTCGAGCGCGAGGCACCGCCCGAACCGCGGACCGAACCGGCGAGCGCCGACGAACTGCTGATGGGCGGCGACAGCACCGGCGAGGCTTCGCTCGACGTGGATTTCACCGCCGAGAGCTTCCATCACGACAGCGTTGCCGATGGCGGCGGGATGGACGGATCGCTGGGCATGAACGGCGCGACCGGTGCCGGCATGGGGGAGGACGGCCCCGATCTCGACGCCTTTGCCGATACCGGGCTCAGCCTGGCCGATCACCTGCTGGCCCAGGCCGGGCCGGTCGTCGATGGGCCCGACAAATTCATCGCCGCACACCTGATCGACCAGATCGACGAGACCGGCTACCTCACCGTGCCCCTGCTCGAAGTGGCCAACCGGCTCGGCGTACCGCTCGCCCGCGTGGAGCATGTGCTCGGCATCATCCAGACCTTCGACCCGACTGGAGTCGGTGCGCGCTCGCTGTCCGAATGCCTCGCGCTGCAAGCGAAGGAAGCCGACCGCTACGATCCGTGCATGGCCCGGCTGATCGACAATCTCGATCTGGTCGCGCGCGGCGACATGGCGCGGCTGAAGCGGATCTGCGACGTCGACGACGAGGATCTGGCTGACATGATCCGCGAGCTGCGCGGCTATGACCCCAAGCCGGGCTGCCGGTACGGCGGCGAGGCGATGCAGGCAGTGGTGCCCGATATCTTCGTGGCCAAGCGCAAGACCGGCTGGGCGATCGAGATCAATGCGGCGACGCTGCCACGCCTGCTGGTCAATCGCGGCTATTATGTCGAGCTCTCCGGCGGGCAGCAGGACAAGGCGTCGAAGGCCTGGCTGTCCGAATGCCTTGCCAGCGCCAACTGGCTGGTCAAGGCGCTCGACCAGCGCCAGCGCACGATCGTCAAGGTCGCGACCGAAATCGTGAAGCAGCAGGAAGCCTTCTTCGTTCACGGTGTGTCGCACCTGAAGCCGATGACGCTGCGGCAGGTGGCTGATGCGATCGAGATGCACGAATCGACCGTCAGCCGCGTGACCAGCAACAAATATCTGAGCTGCGCGCGCGGGCTCTACGAGCTGAAATATTTCTTCACCTCGGCGATCCAGTCCTCGGACGGCGGCGACGCTGTCTCGGCCCAGGCAGTGAAGAGCGCGATCAAGGCACTGATCGCAGCGGAGGAGCCCAAGGCGATTCTCTCCGACGATACGCTGGTCGAGCTGCTCAACGCCAAGGGCTTCGATATCGCCCGGCGCACGGTCGCGAAATATCGCGAGGCGCTGGGGATCGGCAGCTCAGTGCAGCGGCGGCGACAAAAGGCGCTGGAAGGCGTGGGGTGACGCTCCGCAGGGCGACGTCCATTTCTCGCGCCATCGCCCAGATTGCAAGGTGTCCGCGTGCTGATCGGCCTTATCGGGACGCCGCCAGACCGCCTGGCCACCCTATTCAAGGGGACAGCTTCGCCCGCCTGAGCAGCCTCCGGGAGCTCAATCGTCCTCATCCTCATAGCCGAGCAGCGCCAGCGCGCGCGCCTTGATCTGGCGGGTCATGCACCAATGGACCAACGCCTCTTCCCGGCCATGGGTCACCCACACCTCCTTCGGCGCGATCTCGGCGAGCGTGTCGGTCAGTTCGTCCCAGTCGGCATGGTCCGACAGGATCAGCGGCAACTCGACATTGCGCTGCACCGCGCGCTGCCGGACCCGCATCCAGCCCGAGGCCATCGCCGTGATCGGGTCGGGCAGCCGCCGCGACCAGCGATCGTTGAGCGCGCCGGGCGGGGCCATCACGATCCGCCCCCTGAGCTCAGCCCTGGATACGCCGGTCGCCGGGCGCAGCGCGCCGAGCTCCACGCCGTGCGCGACATAGAGATCGCAGAGGCGCTGGAGCGCGCCATGGAGATAGATCGGATCATCGAAACCGCGCGCGCGCAGCTCGGCGATCACGCGCTGAGCCTTGCCGAGCGCATAGGCGCCGACCAGCACGCAGCGATCCGGATTGGCATGGAGCGCGGCAGTGAGCTTGTCGATCTCATCGCCCGTGTCAGGGTGGCGGAAGACCGGCAGGCCGAAGGTCGCCTCGGTGATGAACACGTCGCAGGCAACTGGCTCGAACGGCGCACAAGTGGGGTCGGCGCGGCGCTTGTAATCGCCGGAGACCACGATCGTCTCGCCGCGATGAGTCAGCACGATCTGCGCCGAGCCGAGGACGTGGCCGGCGGGCACGAAGCGGACGTCGACATCGCCCATGCGCATCGATGCGCCATAGACGACCGGGTGACCGGCCTGGGGACCGTAGCGGGCTTCCATGATCGCCAGCGTTTCAGGTGTTGCCCAGACGGCCGCATGGCCGCCGCGCGCATGATCGGCATGGCCGTGCGTGACGAGCGCTTTCGGCGAAGGGCGCGACGGGTCGATCCAGGCGTCCGCCGGCTTCACGTAGATGCCTTGGGGTTGCGGATCGATCCAGTCGCCGAGTTTCGCCATCATACCTATATGGATGGGATGAGCTTGGGTTCCCAGTGATCGATCTTCCGGCGCCCCTGGCCAACTGGTTCGCCTCGCGCGGCTGGGCGCCGCGGCGCCATCAGCTCGACATGCTCGAGGTGGGACGCGCCGGCCGGCACGGGCTGCTCGTCGCGACGACCGGCGCGGGCAAGACGCTCGCCGGTTTTCTGCCGACGCTCGCCGAGCTGATCGAAACGCCGACCGACGGCCTGCACACGCTCTATGTCTCGCCGCTCAAGGCGCTGGCAGTCGATGTGCAGCGCAACCTGCTGACGCCGATCGACGAAATGGGTCTTGATCTCCGCGTCGAGACCCGCACCGGCGATACGCCGAGCGACCGCAAGGCGCGCCAGCGCATCCGCCCGCCGCAGATCCTGCTCACCACGCCCGAATCGCTCAGCCTGCTGCTGTCCTATCCCGACAGCCTGCTGATGTTCGAGGGGCTGAAGACGATCGTCGTCGACGAGGTCCATGCTTTCGCCACCGGCAAGCGCGGCGACCTGCTCTCGCTGTGCATGGCGCGGCTGCAGAAGCTCGCCCCCGGCCTGCGCCGGGTCGCCTTGTCGGCAACCGTCGCCGATCCGGACGGCTATCGCGCCTGGCTCGCGCCCGACGGCGACATCGACCAGGTGACGCTGGTCCAGGGCGAGGCCGGGGCAGCGCCCAATATCGCGATCCTGCTGCCCGAGGGCCGGGTGCCCTGGGCAGGCCATTCGGGGCGCTATGCCGCAGAACAGGTGATGGCGGAGATCGAGACGCACCGGACCTCGATCATCTTCTGCAATACCCGCAGCCTGGCCGAGTTGATCTTCCAGGATCTGTGGAAGGTCAACGACATGCAGCTGCCGATCGGCATCCATCACGGAAGCCTCAGCCTTGAGGCGCGGCACAAGGTGGAAGGCGCGATGGCAGCAGGCAGGCTGCGCGCGCTGGTCGCGACCGCCAGCCTCGATCTCGGCGTCGACTGGGGCGATGTCGATTGCGTGGTGCAGATGGGCGCCCCCAAGGGATCGTCCCGACTGCTGCAGCGGATCGGGCGATCCAACCACCGGCTCGACGAGTCGTCGGAGGCGGTGATCGTACCCGGCAACCGCTTCGAATATCTCGAGGCGCGCGCCGCCCTCGATGCCGTGGTGGCGGGCGAACTCGACCCCGATCTCTTCCGGGCCGGCGCGCTCGACGTGCTCGCTCAGCATATCATGGCCTGCGCCTGCGCCGCGCCGTTCGTGCAGGGCGAGATGCTCGACGAGGTCCGTTCCGCCCTGCCCTATTCGGCACTGGATGCGGAGACGTTCGAGCGCGTGCTCGGCTTCATCCGTGACGGCGGCTATGCGCTGAAGGCCTATGAAAAGTTCAAGCGGCTGACCCGCGACCCGGACGGCCGCTGGCGGGTGAGCCATCCGAGTTTCGTCGCGCAACACCGACTCAATGCCGGGATCATCGTCGAGGCGACGATGTTGTCGGTGCGCTTCCGCAACGGCCGGACGCTGGGCAAGGTCGAGGAGGCGTTCGCCGCCTCGATGAGCCCGGGCGATACCTTCTTCTTTGCCGGGACCAGCCTCGAGGTCGAGAAGATCGACACCGAGGACCTGATCGTGCGCGCGACGGCCCGGCCGGCGCGCATCCCGACCTATGGCGGCGCCCGCATGCCGATCTCGACCAACCTGGCCGACCGGGTGCGCGGCTTCCTCGCCGACCCGACCGAATGGCCGCGCTTTCCCGACGATGTGCGCGAATGGCTCGAGGTGCAGGCCTATCGCTCGAAGCTCCCGCAACAGGGCGAGCTGCTGGTCGAAACCTTCCCCCACGAGGGCCGGCATTTCATGGTCGCCTACAGCTTCGAGGGCTGGAACGCGCACCAGTCGCTCGGCATGCTGCTGACCCGCCGGATGGAGACCCAGGGACTCCGTCCGCTCGGCTTCGTCGCGAGCGACTATTCGATCGCCTGCTATTCACTCGACCCGGTGACTGACCCCGCCGCGCTGTTCTCGCCCGACATCCTCGAGCATGAGTTCGTCGACTGGGTGCAGGAGTCGTCGCTGCTGAAACGCGCCTTTCGCGAGGTGGCGGTGATCGGCGGGCTGGTCGAGCGCCAGCACCCGGGCAAGCGCAAGACCGGCCGGCAGGTCACCTTCTCGACCGACCTGATCTATGACGTGCTGCGCAAATACGAGCCGGGCCATTTGCTGCTCCAGGCGGCCTGGGCGGATGCGCGGGCGAAGATGACCGATGTGGGGCGACTCGCGCATCTGCTCGACCGCGCGGCCGAGACGATGGTGCATGTAACGCTCGACCGGGTCTCGCCGCTGGCGGTGCCGGTCCTCACCCTGATCGGGCGCGAACGCATCGCAATGGGACTGGCGGACGATTCCCTGCTGATCGAGGCGGAAGCGCTCGCGGCCGAGGCGATGCGGCTGGATTGAGACGGCGCAACAAGCCCCTTGTTGAAGGTCCGGAACGGGCGTAACATCGTCTCATGCGCGGAATAACCGCCCTTCTACTCGCCATGACGACCGCTGCTTCCGCAGCGCAGCCGGTGGGACAGGGCGAGGTGCCGCCGGCAGCCACGGACACTACGCTCGCTTTCGCCGACGCTTCCTCGCGCATGACCGTGCCGGTGACGATCGCAGGGAACGGCCCCTATCAGTTCATCATCGATACGGGCGCCGAGCGGACCGTGATCTCGCGCGAACTGGCGGCAACGCTTGGCCTGGCTCGGGGCCGGGACGTGCGGATGACCGCGATGACCGGGACGAGCAACGTCGGCACCGTGGTGATTCCCTCGCTGATCGTGAGCAACATCGCGAGCGCGTCGATCGAGGCGCCGCAGCTGCTGTCGGCCAATCTCGGCGCGCCGGGCATGCTCGGGATCGATTCCCTCAGCGGCCACGCGCTCTCGATCAACTTCGAGACCAACAGCATGACGGTGAAGCCGTCCAGGCGCCGTGCCAGCAACCAGGCGCCCGGCGGCGACATCATCGTGCGGGCGCGCAGCGTCTATGGGCAGCTGATCGTCACCCAGGCCTATTACAAGGGCCGCCGGATCAGCGTGGTGATCGATACCGGCGCCGCGGTGAGCATGGGCAATTCAGCGTTGCGCGAGCGGATGCGCCGCGACCTGAAGACACCGCAGCAGATCCTGCTGACCAGCGTGACCGGCGACAGCATGCTGGCCGACTATACCCAGGCGACGCGACTCGACATCGGCGGCGTCGGCTTCAACAACCTGCCGATCGCCTTTGCCGACGCCGCTCCATTCCGGAAATTCGGGCTGGCCGACCAGCCCGCGCTGATGCTTGGCATGGATGCGCTGCGCCTGTTCCGCCGGGTCGATGTCGACTTCGCCAACCGCGAAGTCCGTTTCGCCCTTCCTCGCGATGCCGATGGCCCGCGCGACTGATCCCGTGCCTGCGCCTGCAAGGGCCGCGCAGCGGCGGGCACTGCGTCGCCTGGCAGTCGCGCTGCTTTCGATCGTCGCGGCCGCACCCGGAGCATCGGCGGGGCAGGATCCGGGCGGCCGGCCGGCGCCCGCCGCGCAGGCGCCGCTTGACCTGGGCGATGCGCAGGACCGCATGACCGTGCCCGTCTCGATCGGCAATCACGGCCCGTTCAATTTCGTCGTCGATACCGGCGCGATGCGAACCGTGATCTCGCGCGAGCTTGCCGGTACGCTGGGGCTGGCCGCAGGCAGGAACGTCCGGCTGACGGCAATGACCGGTACCGCCGATGTCAGCACCGTGGTCATCCCCATGATCAGCGTCAGCACGATCGGCGGCACCGCCATCGAGGCCCCGTCGCTCGAATCGCGCAACCTCGGCGCACCCGGCATGCTCGGCCTCGACACGCTGCAGGGTCATGCAGTGTCGATCGATTTCGGCCGACAGCTGATGACGGTGACGCCTTCCGTGAAGCGACGGCGCAGCGTCGCGGCGGCGCCCGGAGAGGTCGTCGTTCACGGCAAGAATATCTACGGCAGCTGATCGTGACTGACGCAAGCTATCGCGGCAGGAAGATTCGGGTGATTCTCGACACCGGCTCCGGCATCACCATGGGCAATATGGCGCTCAAGCAACGCGTGGCCCGCAGCGCTAAGGCGGCCCGATCGATATCGCTCTGGGGGGTTACCGGCCAGTCGATGCAGGTCGATTATACCCAGATCACCAGCGTCAGAATCGGCGGAGCGCTCTTCTCCCGCCTGCCGATCGCCTTTTCGGATGCCGAGCCATTCCGTCATTTCGGCCTGACCGATCAGCCGGCCCTGCTGCTCGGCATGGATGCCCTGCGGCTGTTCCAGCATGTCGAGATCGATTTTCCCAATCGCGAGGTGCGCCTCTCGGTTGCGAACGATGCCGTGGGAGCAGCACGGCCTTCGCCGTTGCGCTCGATCCCGTTGGGGCGCTAGCCTCGCCCCCGACCATTTGCGGGGGTAGCGATGCGAACGATCAATCGAGGACTTATTCTGTGCGCCGCGATCGCGGCAGCCTTGCCCGGCGTCACCGCCGCTCAGGAATTGCGGCCGGACCAGCAGGCCTTTTTCGGGATCTACAAGGAGCTGGTCGAGACCAACACGACGCTTTCAGCCGGCAGCTGCACCCAGGCCGCAGCCCAGATCGGCGCGCGGCTTAAGGCGGCCGGTTACGCCGATGCCGATATCACCCCCTTCTCGGTTCCGGATCATCCGCGCGAGGGCGGGATCGTCGCGGTGCTGCAGGGGAGCGACAGGCGCGCCAAGCCGATGTTGCTGCTCGCACATCTCGACGTGGTCGAGGCCAAGCGCGAGGACTGGGTCCGCGACCCGTTCAAGCTGGTTGAGGAAGGCGGCTATTATTATGCGCGCGGCACGCTCGACGACAAGGCGATGGCAGCAGTCTGGGTGGACAGCATGATCCGCTTCAAGACCAGCGGCTATCGGCCGAAGCGCACAATCAAGCTGGCGCTGACCTGCGGCGAGGAAACGACCTTCGCCTTTAATGGCGCCCAGTGGCTGGCGGCCAACAAACGCGATCTGATCGCGGCCGAGTTCGCGCTCAACGAGGGTGGCGGCGGGCGCTATGACGACAAGGGCAAGCCGCAGCTGCTCGCAATCCAGGTCGGCGAGAAGGCAGCGCAGAATTACACCTTCGAGGCGACCAATCCGGGCGGGCACAGTTCGCAGCCGACCCCCGAAAACGCGATCTACGAGCTCGCTGACGCCTTGCAGGCGGTCCGCGCCTATGAATTCCCGGTGAAGTTCACCGACACCACCCGCGCTTTCTTCGCCGCCAATGCAGCGGCGATGCCCGGCCCCGCCGGCGACGCAATCAACCGCCTGCTCGCCAACCCGGCGGACAAGGCCGCCGATGCGCTGATCAGCCGCGACAAGGGCATGCATTCGACACTGCGCACCACCTGCGTCGCGACGCTGGTGAATGCCGGCCATGCCGAGAACGCGCTGCCCCAGCGCGCGACCGCGAATGTCAATTGCCGCATCTTCCCGGGCGAGACGGTCGAGGGCACGCTGGCCAAGCTGCAGGAACTGGCCGGCCCGAAGGTGAAGGTGACCGCCAACCAGCCGATTCGCCCGACCGCGATCCCGCCGGCGCTCGATCCCAAGATCATCGGGCCGGCCACGGCCGTGGCGGCGAAGCATTTTCCCGGGCTGCCGATGCTGCCGCTGATGTCGACCGGGGCAACCGACGGGATCTTCTTCGAGGCGATCGGCATCCCGGTCTATGGCGCGCCCGGAATCTTCGTCGATCCGGACCTGAACGGAGCGCATGGGCTGAACGAACGGATCCGGACCAAATCGCTCTATGAGGGCCGGGACTATCTGTTCGACCTGGTCAAGGCCTATGCCGGATAGGCAGCGCCGCGACCGGGATCAGACCGTCACCTGCTCGCCCAGTTCGAGCACCTTGCCCGGCGGGATGCGCAGGAAGTCGGTCGGGTCGCTCGCGTTGCGCTGCAGGAACATGAAGATCCGGTCCTGCCAGAGCGGCATGCCCTGGTTGGCGGCCGGCTTGAGCGTGTTGCGGCCGATAAAATAGCTCGTCTTGGCCGGATTGAGCAACTTGCGCGTGCCGGTCTGCTCCAGCCCCAGGTCGCGCGGCACGTCAGGCGATTCCATGAAGCCATAGGTCAGCACGATCGCCGTGAAATTGTCGTCGATCCGCGTCATCCGCGCCCGCTCTTCCGGCGGGACGGCGGGGCGATCGGCGGTGCGGATACTGACGATCAGGTTGCGCTCGTGCAGCACCTTGTTGTGTTTCAGGTTGTGCAGCAACGCGCCCGGCGCGCTTTCCGGATTGGCGGTAAGGAACACGGCCGTGCCCTCGACCCGCTCCGGCGGGCGCCGGCTGAGCGCCGCGGCGAGATCGGCGAGCGGTACGCTCTGGCGCTGCTCGAACGCGCGCACGATGCCGCGGCCGCGCACCCAGGTATAGATGATCAGGCCGACGATCGCACCGGCGACCAGCGAGACCCAGCCACCCTCAATGACGCGCAGGATATTCGCCCCGAAAAAGATCAGGTCAAGGGTGAGGAAAGGCAGGATCACGGCGATCGCGACCGGACGCGACCAGTTCCAGCGATGCCGCGCGACGATATAGGCAAGGCAAGTGGTCACGACCATCGTGCCGGTGACGGCAATGCCATAGGCTGCCGCCATGGCCGAGGAAGTCCGGAACTGGATCACCAGGACCAGCACGCCGACCAGCAGCAACCAGTTGATCGCAGGCAGATAGATCTGGCCCGAATGCGTCGCCGAAGTTTGGCGGATGCGCAGGCGGGGGAGCAGGCCGAGCTGGATCGCCTGCTGGGTCAGCGAATAGGCGCCGGTAATCACTGCCTGGCTCGCGATGATCGTCGCGAGCATCGCGAGAGCGATCAGCCACGGCCGGAACGCATCGGGCGCCATCAGGAAGAACCAATCCTGATTGGCAAAGGGCGCGTGTGCTGCGGCGGCGGCCTCCAGCGCGTTCAGTGCATAGGCGCCCTGGCCGAGATAATTGAGCATCAGCGCCGGGAAGACCAGCAGGAACCAGCCCAACCGGATCGGCGCAGCCCCGAAATGCCCCATATCGGCGGTCAGCGCCTCGGCACCCGTCACCGTCAGGAAGACCGCACCCAGAACGAACAATCCGGTCACGCCGTGCGTCGCAAGGAATTCACCGCCATACCAGGGCGAGAAGACGCGCAGGATCGAAGGCTCGTCCCAGATATGCCAGAGGCCGAGGCCACCGATCGTCAGGAACCAGAGGATGCATACCGGTCCGAACAGCTTCGAGACATGGGCGGTCCCCCGCGCCTGGATCATGAACAGGGCAATCAGGATGCCGATCGTCAGGAACAGGATCGTGTGTTCACCGATCGCGTCACCCGCTCCGGGAATCGTCCTGAGGCCCTCGACTGCAGACAACACCGACAATGCCGGGGTAATGATCGCATCGCCATAGAAGAGCGAAGCGCCCGCTGCGCCCAGCACCAGCGCGATCATCGAGCGCTTCCCCAGCGCACGCCGGGCCAGTGCCGTGAGGGCGAGCACGCCCCCCTCGCCCTGATTGTCCGCGCGCATCAGGAACAGGACATATTTGATGGTGACGACGAGAATCAGCGACCAGAGCGCGAGACTCAGCACACCCAGGATCTCGCTCGGATCGATGCCGTCCTTCGCCGTCTGCGCAAGCGCTTCTCGGAAAGCATAGAGCGGGCTGGTGCCGATATCGCCGAAGACGACGCCAATCGCGCCGATGGTCAGCGCCAGCATTGCCGGATGGGGAACCGCCGTACGCGAAGGCGCTTCAGTGGCAGATGACATGGTTTTGCTTGGCCTGTCGGAAAGGACGGCGCGCTTTACGCCTGTTGCCAGCCAGCGCAAGGGATTTTGTTGCACCGCCGCAAGGCGTTGATCTGGGGTCGCGATCCCGGCATAGCAAGACCATGGTTCCCTTTTCGTTCGCCGGACATGATCTCCTCGCGCTGCCACAGGGCGCCTTGTTCTGGCCCGCGCGCCGCGCGTTGCTGGTCGCGGACCTGCATTTCGAGAAGGCAAGCTGGTTCGCGATTCGCGGCCAGATGCTGCCGCCCTATGATTCGATCGCGACGCTGACCCAGCTCGGCGCGCTCGCCGCTGCGACCGACGCGGCGGAAATCTGGTGCCTCGGCGACAGTTTCCACGACTCGGCCGGGTGCGAGCGCTTGCCGGCTCCAGCCCGGGACGCGCTTCGCGCGCTGACGAGCGGCCGGCGCTGGATCTGGATCACCGGCAATCACGATCGGTCGATTGACCGGTGCGGTGGCGAGGTGATGGACGAGGCGCTGGTGGACGGGCTGATGCTGCGGCACGAGGCCGATCCGGGTGAATCGCGGCCGGAGCTCTCCGGGCATTTCCACCCCAAGCTGCGCGTGCGCGTTCGTGGGCGGCAGGTGTCCCGCCGCTGCTTCGTCGCGACCGCGACCAAATTGATCCTCCCGGCCTTCGGGGCGCTGACCGGCGGGCTCGATGCGGCGCATCCGGAAATCGTCCGCGCGGTCGGCGCGGGCGCCGAAGCGCTGGTGCCCGTCGAGGATCGGCTGTTGCGGTTCCAGCTGGCCGCCTGATCCGTCGGCCCTTTTTTGGAGGAGGTCTGCGCTAGGCTAGCGCGCCAACGCTGGAAATCCTGCCTTGAATGCGGCGACCTTCGGCTTGTCCCACCGGACGATATAGGGGTGGGTCGGATTCCGGTCGTAGAAATTCTGGTGGTAGGATTCGGCCGGAAAGAAGCCGCCGCTTTCGAGCTTCGTCACGATCGGCCCGGGAAAGACATGCGCCTTGCCGAGCTGCGCGATATAGGCAGCGGCCACTGCACGCTGTGCCGGGTTTTGCGGGAAGATCGCGGAACGATAGCTCGGCCCGGAATCCGGACCCTGGCGGTTGAGTTCGGTGGGATCGTGCGCGATCGAGAAATAGACGCGCAGCAGCGTCGCGTAGCTCAGCTGTGCGGGATCGTAGACGATCTTCACCGCCTCGGCATGGCCGGTCGTCTCGGTGCTGACCTGATCATAGGTGGCGGTCGCGGCCGTACCGCCGGCATAGCCCGACGTCACGGCACGCACGCCTTTCACATGTTCGAATACCGCCTCCATGCCCCAGAAGCAGCCGCCCGCGAGAACCGCGGTCTGCAGGCCGGCCGACTTCGGCACATCATGCAGGGCAGCGGGAATCGGCACGGCGCGTTCCGCGTTGGCGGCGCCGCCCGACAGGGCGAACAGTGCAACGCCGATCACGGCGGAGGCGGCTAGCAGGGTCTTGAACATGGGTCGCCTTTCGATGGCATCGAAGGCCGATATAGGCGCTCCCGGATGAACGGGAACCGGTCCGCTAGCGCGAGAGGTGTGCCGCCGTCGCCAGATTGTCCGCAAGCGTCCTTGTGGCGTCTGCGGGCTGGATCACCAGCAATGCGATCGCGCCAAGCGCGAAGCCGCCGGCGAACCGCCAGAAGAAGCCGGCCTTGACCAGAGCACGCATCGTTCTCGAACCTTCATTCAACAACAAACGGCCGCAGCGACCGCCAGGCCGTTTCGCGCCGGCTCGATGAACCGGCGATGACCCAATTTATCGTACGGCCGCGCAGGCCGTCTGGATGCGCTCGCATGCCTCGCGGAGCAGTTCCTCCGACGTGGCGTAGCTGATCCGCATCGCCGGCGAGAGGCCGAACGCAGCACCCTGCACCGCCGCCACCTTCGCCTCGTCGAGCAGATAGGCGACCATCGCCTCGTCAGTATCGATCAGCTGGCCCTTGGGCGTGGATTTGCCGATCAGCGCCGAGAATTCGGGATAGACATAGAAGGCACCTTCAGGCCGCGGGCAGGTGATGCCATTGGCCTGGTTGAGCATCGACACGACCAGATCGCGGCGCGACTGGAACAGCGCGGCATTGTCCTTGAGGAAGGACTGGTCGCCGGTCAGCGCCGCAACCGACGCCGCCTGGGCGATCGAGCAGGGATTGGAGGTCGATTGCGACTGAAGCTTGGCCATCGCCTTGATCAGCCAGGGCGCGCCACCGGCGAAGCCGATCCGCCAGCCGGTCATCGCATAGGCCTTGGAGCAGCCGTTCGCCGTCAGCGTACGCTCGTAGAGCGACGGGCAGACCTGCGCGATCGTCGTGAATTCGAACCCGTCATAGATGATGTGCTCGTACATATCGTCAGCGAAGATCCAGACATGCGGATGGCGCTCGAGTACCTCGCCAAGCGCCTTGAGCTCGGCGGCCGAATAGGCGGCGCCGGTCGGGTTCGAGGGCGAGTTGATGATCACCCATTTGGTCTTCGGCGTGATCGCCGCCTCGAGCTGCTCGGGCAGCAATTTGTAGTTCTGCTCCGGACCCGCCGCCACGAACACCGGCGTGCCGCCCGCGAACAGCACGACGTCGGGATAGCTGACCCAATAGGGCGCCGGCACGATCACCTCGTCGCCCGGATCGACCGTCGCGAGCATGGCGTTGAACAGCGTGTGCTTGCCTCCCGCATTGATCGTGATCTGGTCGGGGGTGTAGGTCAGGCCATTGTCGCGCTTGAACTTGGTGACGACCGCCGCCTTCAGTTCGGGCGTGCCGTCGACATTGGTATATTTGGTCTTGCCGTCGCGGATCGCCTGAATCCCGGCTTCCTTGATGAACTCGGGCGTGTCGAAATCGGGCTCGCCTGCGCCGAGGCCAATCACGTCGACACCGGCCCGCTGCAATTCCTGCACGCGCGTGGTGATCGCGAGCGTGGGTGATGGCTTGATGCGGGCGAGCGCGGCGGATGGTTGCATGATTGAAGCGCCTTTGGTCGGGGAAGCGGCGCGGCTATAGACCCGCCGCCTTTCCATTCGCAACCGCAACAATGGCGGGAATCAGCCCGCGCAGCGCATTCCCGACGAAAAAACCGCCAGCGAGATCCGCCGGGGTGAGATCCCCCTCGATCGCGCGGCCATTTTCAAGCAGCTCGGCGCGCAGCACGCCCGGCAACAGTCCGCGCGCGAGCGGCGGCGTGACGAGCACGCCCCCCCGCTCGACGAAGAGGGTGGTGAAGCTGCCCTCGGTCAGGAAACCGTCCCGATCCACAAAGGCGACTTCGGCCCGCGTACCGCGCACCGCGTCGTAAAAGCCGCGGTCGCTGGTCTTGTGGCGGAGGCGGAAGTCGCTGGCCTCGACGGGCAGCGGCACCACCGCGACGGCGATCGGGCCGCTGGGTCGGGCCGGCACCGGCGCGACTTCGATCGCAATGGCACCGCTCCTGGCCAGGACAAGCCGGACGCGCCGGGGCTTGCGTAACCGGAAAGTTGCCGCCTGGAGTTCGTTGCGGGCAGCGTGACGATCGAAGGCGAAGCCGAACAGGTCAGCGCTTGCCTTCATCCGCGCGAGGTGCCGCTCCAGCAGCGCCAGCCCCGTTTCGGGATCGAACCCCATCGTCTCGATCAGGTCGAAGCGAGGCTGACCCGCAGTCAGGAAATCACCCTTGGCAAGGCATTCGTCCCATTCCTGATTCGCCTTCGAATCGGCGACGATACCGCCGCCCACGCCGAACACCGCATGCGCTTCGCCGCGACGGATCGCCAGCGTCCGGATCGCGACGTTGAACATCGCGTCACCCGATGCGTCGAGTCGGCCGATCGCGCCGGTATAAGAACCGCGCGGCAGGCTGGCCCGCTCGACCTCCGCAATCGCCTGCATCGCGCGGATCTTGGGGGCGCCGGTAATCGAGCCGCAGGGGAACAGGGCCGTGAACGCAGCAATCGCATCATGTCCCTCGGCCAGTTCCGCGGTGACAGTCGACACCATGGTGTGAACGGTCGGATAGGTTTCGACGGTGAACAACGCCGGCACAGCGACGCTGCCGGGGCGCGCCACCCGCGACAGATCATTGCGCATCAGATCCACGATCATCAGATTCTCGGCGCGCTGCTTGGGATCAATGCCAAGCCCGGCAGCGAGTCTCCGGTCCTCCTCGGGCGTCGCGCCGCGACGGACTGTTCCCTTCATCGGGCGGCAGACGAGCCGGCCGCGATCGAGCGAGAAGAATAGTTCCGGCGAGAGCGAGAGAAGGATGTCCTCGCCGGTATCGACCAGCGCACCGAAACCGGCACGCGCCCCGACACGCAACTGAGCATAGGCCGCCAGGGGATCGCCGGCAAAGCGCACGAACGCGCGGTAGCTGAGATTGGCCTGGTAGATATCGCCGGCGGCGATCAGATCGAGGATGCGAGCGATCTGGCGATCATAGCCCGCCCGATCAATTTCAGGCTCGGGCGCGCCGATCCAGGCACCGGCTGGATCGGGCAGCAGCGCCCCGACATCGTCCGGGGCGATTTCCTCGAAACCCTCGAACAGGCCGAACCAGAGCAGTGGCGCACTGCTGCCGCGCGGTTCGCCCAGCACTGGTTCGAATGCCGCACCGGCTTCATAGGAGAGGAATCCCGCGGCATGGAGTCCCGCGGCCTGCGCGACGCGCAACGCCTCCAGCGCAGGCAACACTTCGGCCGTAAGGCGTGCTTCGACGACGCGCGCGGGCCGGCGATAGAGCCGCGCAGGCGCGGCCTTCTCGCGGGCATCGTCCAACAGAACGAAGGGGGCGGTTTCGCGGGCGAGCATGGGCTGCCCGCCAAATGCAGCCCGCGCGCGCGATCGGCAACCCCGCGCTTGCCCGGAGCGGCGACGGTGCTTACCTCGTCATCATGGCGAACCCACCCTTGCGCGCGGCGATCGTGCCCGTCACCCCGCTCCAGCAGAATTGCTCGCTGATCTGGTGCACCGCCACGATGCGCGGCGCCCTTGTCGATCCTGGCGGCGATCTGCCCAAGCTAAAGGCTGCAGCCGCGCAGCATGGCGTGACGATCGAGAAGCTCATCTTGACGCACGGCCATATCGACCATTGCGGCGAGGCAAAACCGCTGGCCGACGAACTGGGCGTGCCGATCGAGGGACCGCATGAGGCGGATCGCTTCTGGATCGCGCGACTCGACGAGGACGGGCGGAACTATGGTATCCGCGGCGTGCCGTTCGAGCCCGATCGCTGGCTGGTCGAAGGCGACACCGTCACCGTCGGCGACCTGACGCTCGACGTCTATCACACGCCCGGCCACACCCCGGGTCACGTCGTCTTCCACCACGCGCCATCGAAGCTTGCGCTGGTCGGCGACGTCCTGTTCCAGGGGTCGATCGGCCGCACCGATTTTCCGTTGGGCAACCATCAGGACCTGCTGCGATCGATCGTCGAGAAGCTCTGGCCACTGGGCGACGACACGGCGTTCATCCCCGGCCACGGCCCGCCCAGCACCTTCGCGCACGAGCGCCAGCACAATATGTTCGTAAGCGATCGGGCGATGGCGGCGTAACGATTCGGCCTCTCCCGACGGGGAGAGGCCAATCGGGTCACCCGGCGACCGGGACAGTCTCGATCACTATCGGCTTGGCGTCGTGCTTCGCGATGAGCGGCAGGCTGATCGCGTACAGGCCCAGCCCGAGGAGGAGCAGGAAGGTGAGCGCCGTTCCGATCGAGCGTCCGAATTTCATCCCGTCCATGCCGAGCGGATGGGCGATTCGCGCCAGGAGAAACGCGACGCTCGCAACCCACAGCCAGGTCGACGTGCCGCTGGAGAATTCGATCAGCGCGATCAGGATCAGGATGAAGGGCGCATATTCGGTAAAATTCGCCTGGGCGCGCATCCGGCAGATCAGCGCGGGATCGCCGCCATCCCCGATGCTGATCTTGGCTGCCCGTCGCGCTCCGCCGGTCCGCATCGCCAGCCACAAGGCGATCAGGGCGGTGCCGCCCGCAGTCGTGAGCGTGACCGGCAGCATGATCGGATTCATTATTTCTCTCCCCGCTTGTTAGCGCCCGAGCGTGCCAGTCCTTCGCCGTGCTTGCAACGCTCGCTCGAATCGCTATAGGCGCACGCTTCGCGATGCGTCCGGCCGCTGGTGCCTATCCGCGGCCGACGGAAGCGTCGGTTGCTCTGGTGCCCGTTCGGGCGTAGCGCGCTATTGACCCAGACAAGAACAAGGTTTCGCCGAAATGGCCGTCCCCAAGAGAAAGACTTCGCCGTCCAAGCGCGGCATGCGTCGTAGCCACGACTCGCTCAGCATCGATGCATTCCAAGAATGCCCGAACTGCGGCGAGCTCAAGCGCCCGCATAATCTGTGCAACGCCTGCGGCCACTATAACGGCCGCGAGATCGTTTCGGTCGAAGGCTGAGCCACACGGCACAACGGGGGGCCAGCGGCGTGTCTAACAGCTCCCGGATCGCCGTCGACGCGATGGGCGGCGACGAAGGGCTTGCCGTGATGCTGGCAGGCGTCGCACGCGCACGTCGGCGCTTCGAGGAAATGCGCTTCATCCTGGTCGGGGACGAGGCGAAGATCCGCGAAGGCCTCAAGGCCCATCCCAACCTGACCGCCAATTCCGAGATCGTCCACGCCCCGGAAGTCGTCGGCTCGAGCGAAAAGCCGAGCCAGGCATTGCGCCGCGCCAAGACGACCTCGATGGGCATCGCGATCGACATGGTGAAGCAGGGCCGCGCAGGCGCTGCCGTCTCGTCGGGCAATACCGGCGCGCTGATGGCGATGGCCAAGCTCTCGCTGCGGATGCTTCCCGGGATCGATCGCCCTGCGCTCGCGGCAATGTTGCCGACCCTTGGCGAGAATGACGTCGTGGTGCTCGATCTCGGCGCCAATACCGAGTGCGATGCGCGCAACCTCGTCCAGTTCGCGGTGATGGGCGCCGCCTATGCGCGCACCACGCTTGAACTCGCCTCCCCGCGAGTCGCGCTGCTCAACATCGGCAGCGAGGACCAGAAGGGTACCGACGAGATTCGCGATGCCGCACAGATCATCAAGGCCGCAACGCACCTGCCGATGACTTTCACCGGCTTCATCGAGGGTGACCGGCTGTCGCGCGGCGATGTCGACGTGATCGTCTGCGACGGTTTCTCCGGCAATATCGCGCTCAAGACGGCGGAGGGCACCGCCCGCTTCGTCGCCGACCTGCTCAAGCGGGCGTTCCGCAGTTCGATCCGCTCCAAGGTCGGCTTCCTGATCTCGAAGCCCGCGACTGAATTGCTGCGGCACCATCTCGATCCCAACAACCATAACGGCGCGGTCTTTCTCGGCCTGAACGGGTTGGTCGTGAAGAGCCATGGCGGCGCCAACGAGCTTGGCGTCGCAACCGCGATTGCTGCCGCGGCGAAGATGGTGCGTGACGACCTCACCCGGCGGATCAGCGAAGATCTCGGCAACTTCGAGGCAAGAGCGGCGTGATTCGATCTGTTATCACCGGCACCGGTTCGGCTCTGCCGGCCCGGCGCGTATCGAATGCCGAACTTGCCGAGACCGTCGACACCTCGGACGAATGGATCGTCGAGCGCACGGGCATTCGCTTCCGCCATATCGCCGGCCCCGACGAAACCACCGCGACGCTGGCTGCCGATGCCTGCAAGGCTGCGCTGGCCGCCGCGGGACGCCCCGCGCAGGACATCGACCTGATCGTGCTGGCGACGGCGACACCCGACCAGACCTTCCCCGCCAGCGCCACCAAGGTGCAGGCGATGCTGGGCATCAACGATTGCGTGGCATTCGACGTCGCCGCGGTCTGTTCGGGTTTCCTCTACGCGCTCCAGGTCGCCGACAGCATGATTCGCGCTGGCGCGTATCGCCGTGCCCTGGTGATCGGCGCCGAGACCTTCAGCCGGATTCTCGACTGGGAAGATCGCACCACCTGCGTGCTGTTCGGGGACGGCGCAGGCGCCGTCGTGCTCGAAGGCGAGGAAGACAGCGGGCGCGGCATCCTCGCCACGCGGCTCCACGCCGATGGGCGCCACAACGAACTGCTCTATGTCGATGGCGGCCCGTCGACCACCGGCACCGTCGGCAAGGTACGGATGAAGGGGCGCGAAGTATTCCGCCACGCCGTGGTCAATCTTGCCGCCGTGATGACCGAGACGCTGGCGGCCGCCGGCCTCGAATCGTCCGATGTGGATTGGGTGGTACCACACCAGGCCAATGCCCGCATCCTCGATGCCACCGCGCGCAAGCTCGGCCTCAATCCGGCGCAGGTAGTCGTGACGGTCGACCAGCATGCCAACACCTCCGCTGCCTCGGTACCGCTCGCGCTGGACACGGCGGTACGCGACGGACGGATCAGGCCCGGCCAGCTGATCGTGCTCGAAGCGATGGGCGGCGGCTTTACCTGGGGCGCCGCCGTAGTCCGGCTATAATAACCAAATATACAGTTGGACCGCTGTTACCATAGTGTAACAAAGGCCTTTCAGTCCGCTCCCTCATTGTGTTAGGCAGACTTCTTGCCACCTTTGGGAGGGTATTCGATGGCGCCCGCGGGGACTTTAACAAGAGCCGATCTGGCCGAAGCGCTTCATCATCAGGTGGGGCTTTCCCGAGCTGATTCGGCCAAGCTGGTCGAGCAGGTTCTCGGCCATATGTGCGACGCGCTCGCCAAGGGCGAGAATGTCAAGATTTCCGGCTTCGGCACCTTCGTGCTGCGCGACAAGGGTGAGCGCGTCGGACGCAACCCCAAGACCGGGATCGAGGTGCCGATCGCGCCACGCCGGGTGCTCACCTTCCGGGCCAGCCAGATGATGCGCGATCGCATCGTCAGCGCGGGCTGATCCCGCCATGGCCGGCGTGCCCGACAAGGCGGCTGGCGCATTCCGGACGATCGGCGAACTCTCGCGCGAGACCGGATTACAGCAGCACATCCTGCGCTATTGGGAAACGCGCTTTCCCCAGTTGCGCCCGCTGCAGCGGGCGGGCAACCGCCGCTATTACCGGCCCGAGGACGTTGCCCTGGTGATGCGCATCAACAGCCTGCTGAACCATGAAGGCTATACGATCCGCGGCGTCCAGAAACTGCTGGCGGACGAGCGCAAGCGGCCGGCCGCGAGCCAATCATCCGGGGCGGTGGACCTCGGCGCGATTCGCAACGTCCGGGATTCGCTCGCGCAGACGCTGACCGACGACGCCGGCGGCGCCTGACCGGCAGCCGGACGGCGCGCCTCAAGCCGTGCCTATCCCTCGCGCCAGCATCTCGGCGATCGAATCGGCCACATCGTCAGGCCCGAGATCGGCATCCCAAACGCCGTAGCGCAGCCCCAGAAACACGTTCATGCCCATGATCGCCCAGGCATGGACTTCCGAAATGTCCGGACGGATCTCACCACGGGCGGCACCAGCCTTGAGTCGGGCAGCGATGCGCTCCGCGGTGGTCGCATAGTGAACATGGAAACTCTCGGGATCGACGAATTCCGCCTCGTCGATGATGCGGTAGATTTCCTTGTGCCCCCGGACAAAGGCGATGAACTCGCGCAGACCGGCGCGTTCCGCGGCGATCTGGTCCGGCGCAGCCCGAATCGCGGGAGCGACATGGTCGCGGACCTGATCCGACATGTCGCGCACCAGCGCGCGGAACACCGCGTCCTTCGAATCGAAATAGGTATAGAAACTGCCCAGCGCGACCCCGGCGCGGCGCGTGATTCCGCTGACCGACGCCTCGTGAAAGCCCTTCTCGCCGAACTCGATCGCCGCCGCATCGAGGATCGATCGAAGGGTCTTGCGACCGCGCTCGGTGCGCGGCGCCTTGCCTTCGCTCGCGGCCGACGCCGCATCTTCCTTCGAAAGCGTTGCCGGTAGGACACGCTCACCCGCCATTTTAGGCCCCCTCATAATCCCAAGTTGAAACCTGGTTCAGGTTTCAGTATATCGCCTTCGACTGGCGCACAACCCGGGATCATACCGGGCGCATTAGAGCGGCGCCGCAGGAGGGGAGATCTCGATGACACGCCTTGATTCCATGCGCACGCTGCTCAACGCGGGCGCAGCGTTCGCCGCCCTGATGGCCGCCCCGGCGCTCGCGCAGACAGCACCAGCCCCCGATCAGACCCCGGCCGCCGCGCCTGCCGACGACGGCACGGCCGACGTCGTCGTCACTGCGCGACGCCGCGAGGAGACCCTGCTGAAGGTGCCGATCGCGGTTACCGCATTCAGCGCCGACAAGCTGGAGAAGACCGGCGCGGTCGACCTGACCGACATCCAGAACGTCACCCCGAACACCACGCTGAAGGATGCGCGCGGTACCAACTCCACCCTCGCTGCCTTCATCCGCGGCGTCGGCCAGCAGGATCCGGTGCCGGGCTTCGAGGCCGGCATCGGCATCTATCTCGACGATGTTTATCTCAACCGCCCACAGGCGGCGGTGCTCGACATCTATGACGTCGAGCGGATCGAGGTGCTGCGCGGCCCGCAGGGAACGCTGTACGGCCGCAACACCATCGGCGGCGCGATCAAATACGTCACCAAGAAGCTGCCCGATCATTTCGAGGCGAATCTCAAGGCCACCTATGGCTCCTACAACCAGGCCGACGGCATCATCAGCGTTTCGACGCCGATCGGCAGCATGTTCAAGGTCGGCGTGTCGGGCGCACGCCTGACACGTGACGGCTTCGGCAAGAATACCAATCTCGGTATCGACAATTATAACAAGGATGTCTGGGCCGGGCGCGGGACAATCGAGTTCCAGTCGCCGGACAGCCGCCTGTTCGTGCGCCTCACCGGCGACTATACCGAGGACAAGTCCAATCCGCGCAACGGCTATCGCCTGATCCCGGGCCTCCAGTCCGGCACCCCGATCCAGTCGAACGTATTCGACACGCGCGCGGGGCTCAACAATCCCAAGCAGAACATCCAGGCCGGTGGCCTGTCGCTGGTGGCAACCGCGGAACTGAGCGATCACCTGACGCTGAAGAGCGTCAGCGCCTGGCGCAAGGACCGCTCCTTCACCCCGATCGATTTCGACGCGCTGCCCGCCGTCGATGTCGACGTGCCGGCAGTCTATCGCAACGAGCAGACCAGCCAGGAATTCCAGCTGGCCTACAAGAGCGAGAAACTCAACGGGCTGGTGGGCTTCTATTATCTCGGCGCCAAGGCCGCCACCGGCTTCGACGTGCTGCTCTCCACCACCTTCCCGACCTTCAATGCCTATACCGCAGGCGACGTAAGGACCGAGACCAGCTCGATCTTCGGCGATTTCACCTATGATTTCACGCCCCAGATCAGCCTGTCGCTCGGTGGCCGCTATACTTGGGACGAGCGCAAGTCGCGCGTGTTCAAGGCAAGCTATACCGGTGGCGTGACGTCCGAGTTCGGCGGCAACCCGACGCCCTTCGGCTCCCCCTCGACCGACTTCCGCGGCACGGCCAAGTTCAAGCGCTTCACCCCGCGAGCATCGCTGAGCTTCAAGCCGAGCGACGAGCACATGCTCTATGCGTCCTATTCGGAAGGCTTCAAGGGCGGCGGCTTCGATCCGCGCGGCTCCGGCACCTCGGCGCCTGACGTCAACCAGGACGGCGTGCGGAGCTACCAGGAAATCTACAACTACCTGCTGTTCAAGCCGGAAACGGTGAAGAGCTACGAGATCGGCTGGAAGGGCTCGGCGCTCGATCGCCGGCTGACCTGGGCACTCGACGGCTTCTATTCGGACTATAGCGACGTGCAGGTGCCAGGTTCCGTCGGCTGCATCATCGGCGGCGTCCAATCCTTCTGCGGCATTACCACCAATGCCGCCAAGGCGAAGATCAAGGGGATCGAGTTCGAGACCAATGCAGTGCTGGCGCGCGGCTTTGCCGGGCCGGGCTCGAACTTCTTCTTCGCCGGGACGCTTGGCTATATCAGCGCCAAGTACAAGACCTTCATCGGCCCGACCGGTACCGACGTCGCCAATGTCCGCGTGTTCCAGAACACCCCGGACTGGACACTGTCCGGAACGCTGGGCGGCAACCTCCCGATCGGCGGCGGCTCGCTCAATGCCTCGACGGTCGTTTCATATCGCAGCCTGACCCATCAGTTCGAGACGGCAAGCCCGTTCCTCGATCAGCCGGGCTATGCCCTGTGGGACGCACATTTGACCTACAGCTTCGGCAACGGGCGCTACTCGATCGGGATCCATGGCAAGAACCTGACCGACAAGCACTACAAGACGGCCGGCTACCAATATATCACCACAAAGATCGACGGTACGCCGATCCTGACCGGAGGCGCCTATACCCCGACCCTCGGCAAGGAAGGCATCGCCACCGCTTTCTACGGCAATCCGCGCCAGGTGTTCGGGACGCTGACCGCCAAGTTCTGATCCGACGGCAAGACGAGCATTGGAACCGGGCGCTCCGAAAACGAGCGTCCGGTTTCGCCATTTCAGGTGCAGAGGCAATTGATGACCAACACCGATTCCCGCGGATATCGCGCCCTCGCGCTGGCAATGCTGCTGCTCGTCTACACCTTCAACTTCGTCGATCGGCAGATCTTCAGCATCCTGGTGCCCGCGATCAAGGCCGAGCTGAGCCTGACCGATACCCAACTCGGCGTGCTTGGCGGCCTTGCCTTTGCGCTGCTCTATTCGACACTGGCGATTCCGCTGGCCTGGATCGCCGACCGGACCAGCCGGACCTGGGTGATCACGATCAGCCTGGGCGTGTGGAGCGGCTTCACCGCGCTGTGCGGCTGGGCCGGGAATTTCGCGCAGCTGTTCGGCGCACGGCTCGGGGTCGGCGTGGGCGAGGCGGGCGGGGTAGCGCCCTCCTATGCGGTGATCGCCGACACCTTCCCCCCGCGGAGCCGGGCGCGAGCGCTGGCCGTCTATTCGCTGGGTATTCCCCTCGGATCGGCGGCGGGCGTGCTGCTCGGCGGCTATATCGCAACAACCGTCAACTGGCGCGCAGCCTTCCTCGCCGTCGGCCTGGCCGGGATCGCCCTTGCGCCACTGTTCCGGCTATTGGTGCGCGAGCCGGCGCGCGACCGCGCCATCGCGACGACCGAACCGGTCAGGCGTGTGTTCGCGATCCTCGCCCGCAAGCCGAGCTTCTGGCTGCTCGCCTTCGGGGCCTCGGCAAGCTCGATGCTCGGCTATGGCCTCGCCTTCTGGCTGCCCTCGCTCCTGAAGCGCAGCTTCCATCTCGAGCTGCAGGACATCTCCTATTTCTACGGCGCGATCCTGCTGCTCGGCGGAGTGCCCGGCGTGCTGCTCGGCGGGGCGATCGGCGACCGCTTCGGGACAAGGGATCGCGCTGCCTATGCGCGAGCGCCGGCAATCGCCTTCGTGATCGCGGTACCGCTTTTCGCGGCGGGCATCCTGTCCTCCTCGGCGACTGCAGCGTTCCTGTTCTTCCTGGTGCCGCAGGCGCTCGCCTATGTATGGCTTGCGCCGGTGATCACCGCAGTCCAGCATCTCGTGCCGCCCCACATGCGCGCGACCGCGTCGGCGAGCTTCCTGTTCATCAACAACCTGATCGGGCTCGGCGCGGGGAGTTTCCTCCTTGGAGCATTGTCGGACGGGCTGACCAGACGCCTGGGCGAAGAAGCGCTGCGCTATTCGATGCTGACCGGGCTGGTCTTGTATCTGCTCGCCGCGCTGCTGATGTGGCTGGCGGCGAAACCGCTGCGCAAGGATTGGGTGGAATAGGCTACGCCCCTTCCCCTCCGGGCAAGGGCCTTTGGATCACCGTTCGCGCGTCGCCGCGAACTTCACCTTGGGATAGCGATCGGCGACATAGCCGACGTCCCAGGCCGTCTTCGCCATATAGACGGGATTGCCATCGCGATCCTTCGCCATGGACGAACGGTTGAGGTCCATGAAGGCCTTGAGATCGGCCGGATTCTCCGCGGATACCCAGCGTGCCGTGTCGAACGGCGCCATCTCCAGCCCGGCATCGACCTTATACTCGGCATCGAGCCGCGACAGCAGCACTTCGAGCTGAAGCTGGCCGACGACGCCGATGATCCAGTTCGAGCCGATCTCCGGATAGAAGACCTGGGTCACGCCTTCCTCGGCCATGTCGTCCAGCGCCTTGCGCAGCTGCTTTGTCTTGGTCGGATCCTTGAGGGCCACGCGGCGCAGGATTTCCGGGGCGAAGTTCGGCAGGCCGGTAAAGCGAATCACCGCCTTTTCGCTCAGCGTATCGCCGACGCGCAGCGTTCCGTGATTGGGGATGCCGATGATGTCCCCCGGAAAGGCCTCGTCCGCGAGTTCGCGATTCTGCGCGAAGAACAGGATCGGCGAATGAATTGCGATCGGCTTGCCATGCCCCGTCGGGGTCAGCTTCATGCCGCGCTTGAAGGTGCCCGAGCAGAGCCGCATGAAGGCAATGCGATCGCGGTGCTGCGGATCCATGTTCGCCTGCACCTTGAACACGAAACCGGTAACCTCCGCATTGTCCGGCGCGATCGGGGCAGGTTCGGCGGGCTGCGGGCGCGGGCCGGGAGCGTGCTGGCCGAGCGCTGCGATCAGCTCCGCCACGCCGAAATCCTTCAGCGCTGAGCCGAAATAGACCGGGGTGAGATCGCCGTGTCGGTAAGCGGCGGGATCGAAACTCGAATAGCCGCCCTGCGCCAGTTCGGCCTCGTCGCGCAGCTTCGCCAGGCCGTCCTCGGACAGCACCTTGGCCAGCGCGGGATCCTCCAGGCCGGAGAAGCTCAGCGCCTTGCCCATGAACTCGCGCGACGGCCCTTCAGGCTGGCTGAGCGTGTTGGCATAGAGATCGTAGACGCCCTCGAAATCGCTGCCCATGCCGACCGGCCAGCTCATCGGGCAGACGTCGAGCTGGAGGATGTCAGCGACCTCGTCGAGCAGTTCGAAGGGATCGCGACCCTCGCGATCGACCTTGTTGACGAAGGTGATGATCGGCACCGAGCGCAGCCGGCAGACCTCGAACAATTTACGCGTCTGCGCCTCGATGCCGCGCGCCGCGTCGATCACCATCACGGCGGAATCGACTGCGGTGAGCGTGCGATAGGTGTCTTCGGAGAAATCCTCATGGCCCGGCGTGTCGAGCAGGTTGAAGGTCAACCCGTCCTTCTCGAAGGTCATCACCGAGGAAGTGACCGAGATGCCGCGCTGCTGCTCGATCTTCATCCAGTCGGAACGGGCACGCCGGTTCTGGCCACGCGCCTTGACCTCGCCGGCGAGATGGATCGCGCCGCCGAAATAGAGCAGCTTCTCGGTCAACGTCGTCTTGCCGGCGTCGGGATGCGAGATGATCGCGAAGGTGCGGCGGTCGGAAATTCCAGTCATCGGGGCGCCCTAGCGGTTCAGGGGCGCAACGTCACGTCCAGCGAGCAGGTCCAGTCGCCATACGGCGCGATCTCGAACACCCCCGGCTTGTCGCTGAACGCGCCGGCGAAACCTTGCGGGTCGGCGATGCCGTGCCATGGCTCGATGCAGACATAATGCGCGCCGGGCTTGGTCCAGATGCCGAGCTTCGAGGTGCCGGGAAAGGCAATGTCCAGCTGTGGACCGGTCGGCGCGCCATAGGTGACACGGCCGGAGCGGACCTGATCCCAGATCAGCGCGTCGTTGAGGAAGAGGTCGTCGCGGAGATGCAGCGTGCGGCCATCAAGTGGAGACGGGCGCGGCGCCGCGCCGATCAGCCCGCCCGGCACGATCGCGCGCAGCGACTCCGGCTCGTCGGCTGCGAACAGGATGCGATGGTCTTCGCGCGCTTTTCCGTACGGCAGCGGCCAGGCGAACGCCGGGTGCCAGCCAAAGCTGGCGGGCATCGCAACCTCGCCGCGATTCTCTATCCGCGCCTCGATTTCGAGCGTCGCACCCCGGATCCGGAAGGCAAGGTCGAGCGCAAAGGCGAAGGGGTAGACAGCGCGCGTCTCCGCGTTGTCGGTCAGGCGGAAGACGGCGCGGTTCGGGTCGCGGGCGATCACCTCGAACGGCATGCGCCGGGCGAAGCCGTGCTGCTTCATCGGATAGTCGGTCCCGCCGATGCTGAGGACGTCGCCGTTCAGGCGGCCGACGATCGGGAACAGGATCGGGGCATGCCCTGTCCAATAAGCGGGGTCCGCGTCGGTCATCAACTCGCGGCCCCCGGCATCGCGGAGATGCGTGAGTTCAGCACCGAACGGGTTGATCGCGGCCGACAGTCCGGTCGACGAGATTTCGATCAGATCGGGCATGTGCACTTCTCGATTCGTTTGCAGCGTTTGCGATCCGCCCCGATCGTCATCCCGGACCGATCCCGGAGAGACGATGACGGGCTGGCTAGCCGCGCAGGCTCGCGCCAAGCTTGCTCGCCGCCGCCACGATCCTGTCCGCCACCGCCTTCAGTTCCTCGTCGGTGAAGCTCTTCTCGCCGGGCTGGAGCGTGACTTCGAGGGCCAGACTCTTCTTGCCTTCCTCGACGCCACCGCCCGTGAAGACGTCGAACAGCCGCACGCTGGCGATCGCCGCCTTGTCCGCACCCTTCACCGCACGGAGCAGAGCATCCGCGCCAAGTTCGGCGGGGACGAGGAAAGCGAAGTCGCGGCGGACCGCCTGGAGCGCGGGCGGCGCATAGGCCGGGCGCATGAAGCCAGTCGAGCGCTTGCCCGGCACCGCATCGAGATAGAGTTCGACCGCCGCGACCGGGCCATCGAGATCATAGGCGCGCGTGGTCAACGGGTGGACCATGCCGAACGCAGCGAGCACCGTCTTCGGGCCAAGGCGAAGCGTGCCGGATTGGCCGGGATGCCAGGCGTCGCCGGCCTCCCCCATCACCTGGAGGTTTTCGACCGGGGCGCCGGCCGCGGCGAGCAAGGCGAGCGCCTCCGCCTTGGCGTCGAACGCATCGAACGGCGCTGCCTTGCCCTGCCGCCAGCCGCGCGGCCGGCCTTCCCCGGCGAGAACCACGCCGAGCGTCGGCCGCTCGGCATCGGCCAGATAGCGGCGGCCGATCTCGAACAGCCGCACGCTCTGCGCACCGCGCTTGAGGTTGCGCGCGGCGGCGGCGAGCAGGCCGGGCAGCAGCGCGGGACGCATGACCTTCAACTCCTCGCTGATCGGGTTCGCCAGGCTCCACACGCCACCGCCAAAGGGCGCGGCTTCAGCCTCGGAGAGGAAACTCCACGTCACCGCCTCGTTGAGGCCGCGCGCGGCGGCGCCACGACGCACGCGACGTTCGAGCTTCTGCTCGGTCGTCGCGGTTGGTCTGGCGACGCCGGGCAGCCGATCGAGCGGGACGGTCGGTACCTTGTCGATGCCTTCGATGCGGATGACTTCCTCGACCAGGTCGGCCGATCCATCCACGTCGCGCCGCCAGCTCGGCACCGTCACATTCCAACCGGCGTCGATCGCGAAGCCGAGGCTTTCGAGAATCGCCTTCTGCCGGTCCGGCGCGACGACGAGGCCGCCGAGCCGTTCCGCACGGGCCGGATCATAGGCTATGGTACGAGGCGCGGCCGGCGGGTTACCGGCGCGGGTGATGCCGGTCGCCACGCCGCCGCAAATGTCGATCACCAGCCGCGTCGCGATGGCGAGGCCTTCCTCGAGAAAGCCCGGATCGACCCCGCGCTCGAACCGGGCGCGCGCGTCGCTGGTCAGCCCCAGCCTCTGGCCGGTGCGGGCGATATGGTCGGGATCGAAATAGGCGCATTCGATCAGCACATCGGTCGTGCCGGCGGACACACCCGAATCCTCGCCGCCCATGATGCCCCCAATGTCATGGACATCGGCATCGTCGGCGATGACCGTCATCGATTCGTCTAGCGCATAGGTCTTGCCGTTGAGCGCGAGCACTGCCTCGCCCGCCTTCGCCCGGCGCGCGACCAGGCCGCCCGAGAGCTTGGCGCGATCATAGACGTGCAGCGGACGACCGAGATCGATCATCACATAATTGGTGATGTCGACCAGCGCGGAAATCGGCTTCTGACCGATCGCGGTGAGCCGGCGGCGCATCCATTCAGGACCTTCGCCATTGGCGACGCCCGAAACCGACTGGCCGAAAAAGGCGGGGCAGCCCGCGGGATCCTCGATGCGGACATCCGGCCCGGCTCCCGCCCCCGCTATTGGATCGACCGACAGCGGCTTGAGTGTTCCCAGCCCCGCCGCAGCGAGATCGCGCGCAATACCCCGCACGCCCATGCAATCCTGGCGGTTGGGCGTGATCGCCACGTCGATCACCGGATCGTTCAACCCGGCATAGTCGGGATAGGCAGCCCCGATCGGCGCATCCGTGGGAAGCTCGATGATGCCGTCATGGTCCTCGCCCAGCTCAAGCTCGCGGGTGGAGCACATCATGCCATTCGATTCGACGCCGCGGATCGCGGCAACCTTCAGCACCATGCCGTTGGACGGCACGACGGCGCCTGGCAGGCCGAACACGCCGACCAGCCCGGCGCGCGCATTGGGCGCACCGCACACGACCTGCAGGGGCCCGTCCCCGGCATCGACCGTCAGCACCTGCAGCTTGTCCGCCTGGGGATGCGGAGCAGCCGTCAGCACCTTCGCCACCCGGAAGGCAGCGAGCTTCTCGCCCGGATTCTCCACGCCCTCGACCTCGAGCCCGACGCGGGTCAGCGCCTCGACGATCGCGTCGAGATCGGCTGCGGTTTCCAGATGCTCCTTGAGCCAGCTCAGGGTGAACTTCATGCCCCGACTCCCCCGGACAAAGTGGGCACGTCGAGTGCCGCGAATCCATAATGCTTCAGCCAGCGGATATCGCCGTCGAAGAACGCACGCAGATCGTCCATGCCATATTTGAGCATGGCCAGCCGATCGATGCCGCAGCCAAAGGCAAAGCCCTGCCACTCGTCGGGATCGAGGCCGCAGGCGGCGATCACCTTCGGATGGACCATGCCGGAGCCCAGCACTTCCATCCAGCCGTCACTGCCGCCGATCACGCGCTTGCCGTTGACCAGGGTGTAGCCGACATCCACCTCCGCCGAGGGCTCGGTGAAGGGAAAATAGCTCGGGCGCAGCCGCATCACGAGGTCGTCGCGCTCGAAAAACGCCTTGAGGAAGGTCTCGAGCGTCCATTTGAGATGGCCGAGCGTGATGCCCTTGTCGATCACCAGCCCCTCGACCTGATGGAACATCGGGGTGTGGGTCGCGTCGCTGTCCGAGCGATAGGTGCGGCCCGGCGCGATAATGCGGATCGGCGGCTTCTGATGGAGCATCGTGCGGATCTGAACGGGCGAGGTGTGGGTCCGGAGCAGCATCTTGCGCTCGCCCTCGGTACCTTCCGGGAAATAAAAGGTATCGTGCATCGCCCGCGCCGGATGGCTCTCCGGAATGTTGAGCGCGGTGAAATTATGCCAGTCGTCCTCGATCTCGGGGCCTGTCGCCACCGCGAAGCCGAGATCGGCGAAGATCTCCGCCAGCTCGTCCATCACCTGGCTGACCGGGTGCACGCTACCCCCGGTTCCGGCCAAGCCGACACCATCGGCCGGGAGCGTCATGTCGAGCGTCTCGCGTGCGAGGCGCGCATCGAGCTCGGCGCGGTCGAGTGCGGCCTTCCGTGCGGCGATTGCCGAGGTCACCGACTCGCGCAGCGCGTGGATGCGCGGGCCCTGCACCTGACGCTCCTCGGCCGACATGCCGCCCAGCATCTTGAGCAGGCCGGTAACGCTCCCCTGCTTGCCCAAAGCGCCGACGCGCACCGTATCGAGCGCGTCGAGCCCGCCCGAGGCCGCTATGGCGGCGAGCAAATGTTCACGCATCTGGTCGAGATCGTTCATGCGGCCCTCTTGTTTTCGGTAAGGTCGATCGCCCAGATGATGAGCGCGCCGTCCTCCGGATCGTCGCGCGTCCCCGTCCGGGCAAAGCCGTTTTTTTCGAGCACGCGCTGCGAGCCCGGATTGTCCACGCTGGTCCCGGCGGTCAAGCCGGCATGTCCGTCGGCCCGCAGGACGGGCAGCAGCAACGCCATCGCCTGCGTCATCACGCCGCGCCCTTCATGGGCGGGCGCGACGCCGTAGCCGACCTCGTACCGGCCATCGGCGCCGCACATGGTGAGGCTGGTCATGCCCACCACCTCCTCGCCATCGGCGATCAGCCAGGCGACCGGCTTGTCGGTGGTCGCGGAGATTCCTGCTGCCACATCCCGCAACATCGTGGTCACTGCCACGGAGCCGATCCCGCCGTCGCACAGCACCAGGCCGTCGGCGCGGGTCTCCGTGCCCAGCAGCCAGGCGAAATCGCGATCGGTCATGGGGTGCAGGCTGATCATGCGGTCGAGTCCAACGAAAAGGGCGCGGGTGGCAATCCACCCGCGCCCCATGTTTCGGTCGCTACAGGTCGCTCAGGCGGCCTGGGGCAGAGCCGCCTTCGCCTGCGCGATGATGGCGCTAAACGCCGCGCCTTCGTGCATCGCGATGTCGGCCAGGACCTTCCGGTCCAGTTCGACGCCGGCGAGCTTCAGGCCGTGCATGAAGGTGCCATAGGTCAGGCCCTCGACGCGAACGGCCGCGTTGATGCGCTGAATCCAGAGCGCCCGGAAGGAGCGCTTCTTAACCTTGCGGTCGCGATAGGCGTATTGCCCGGCCTTTTCGACGGCCTGGCGGGCGATGCGGATCGTGTTCTTGCGACGGCCATAATAGCCCTTCGCCTGATCGAGGATCCGATTATGCTTTGCGCGGGTGGTTACACCCCGTTTGACGCGTGCCATTCTCTAATTCCTTCCGCTCAGCTGAGGCCGTAAGGCGCCCAGGCCTTGACGGTTGCGGTGTCTGCCTTGGACAGGACCGAGGTACCGCGGTTCTGGCGGATGTACTTGCCATTATGGCTGATCAGCCGATGGCGCTTGCCGGCGACGCCGTGCTTCAGCTTACCGGTAGCAGTGAGCTTGAAGCGCTTCTTCACGCCGCTCTTCGTCTTGAGTTTGGGCATTTTCGTCTCCTCATATTCGCGACGATCTATGAACGGCCACGGCAGCCCATACCGGCCGGGCAGTTCCTCTTACTCGCGGAAAGGCGGGCGCATAGCGGGCCCCGGACCCAAATGCAAGGTTTCGGAACTTGCGCGTTGCGCGAAGGGTTGGAAGGCGATGGATTCACCGCGCACGCCCGTCCCGACCCGCGAAACAGTCGACGGCTCTCCCGAAGAGACGTCGCTCGCGAACGCATCGGCCGTTGCGGAACAGCAGTCGACTGGCGGCTTATCACGTCCGTGGCGAATCGCCCGCAATATCGTGCTCGGCATCCTCGGCGCGATCTTCCTGGCCTGGCTGATTCTCTACGTCACCAAGGGTCGCTTCCTGAAGCATCCGTTCGAGCGGACCGTCGCGGCGATGACGCACCGGCAGGTAAAGGTGCCCGGCGACTTCCAGCTTTATTTCGACGTCATCAACATCCACTTCGTCGCCGAGGGCATGACGATCTCGAACCCCGCATGGGCGTCGAAGCCGAACCTGTTCGAGGCGAAACGGATCGACACCCGCATCTCGACCTTTCCCCTGATCATGGGTGACCGCCGCGTCAAATGGCTCGACATGCTGGATGGAGCGCTCGATCTCGAATGGAGCAAGGACGGCAAGACCAATACCTGGACCTTCAGCGAGAGACAGGGAAAGCCGTTCGAGATGCCGCTGATCCGGCAGGCGACCGTGGCGGGCACGACCCTGCGGTATATCGATCCCAGGCTGCAATTATCGGCCGACATCGCCTTCAAGACGATCCAGGCCTCCGATACCCGCTTCGCCAGCTCCATCCAGTTTACCGGCACCGGCATGGAGCGAAGCACGCCTTTCACCCTGTACGGCGCAATGCTCACCCCGAACGCGACGGTGGTCGGCGGGAAGAACCAGCTCGACCTGCACATCAAGGCGGCGCGCACGGCCATCGACGTCGCGGGCACGCTCGACGCCCCGACGCGAATCGACGGGGCCGACCTGAAGGTAACCGCGCGCGGCCGCGATATCGCCGACCTGTTCAGCGTTATCGGCGTCGCGGTACCGGAGACCCGCTCCTATCGACTCGTCTCGGGTCTGACCAAGACCGGTGACGAATATCGCTTCACTGGCCTGCACGGACGGTTCGGCGACAGCGACATCGCGGGCAAGCTGACCGTTCGGATCATGGAACCACGCCTGAAGATCGACGCCGCGCTTGCGACGCGCACGCTCGATATCATCGATATCGCACCGTTCATCGGTTACAACCCGGATGCTGTCGCAGCCGAGGGCAAGGGCGCGCTGGTCAAGCAGGTCAATGGTACGCCGCGCCTGCTGCCTGACGCCCCGTTACGCGTGGAGGCGCTCCGGAATTTCGATGCCAGACTTCATTATACCGTGCGGACGGTCCGCGCGCGTAATCTGCCCGTCTCGAATATCGATCTGACCCTGGGGCTCGACAACAGCCTGCTTAGCTTGTCGCCGCTGACCTTCGACATGGCGCGCGGCCACGTGACGTCGGATATCAGGATCAATGCGCGCCAGCCGCTGGTCCATACCGACTATGATATCCGCCTGTCGCCGACCCCAATGGGGGTGTTGCTCGCCGGATATGGCGTTGACGAATCGGGCACCAGCGGGACGGTGAAGGCGCGCATCAGGATGGCGGGCGACGGCAATACCGTCCATGATTCGCTATCGACGGCGACGGGCCGAATCGCGATCGTCATCCCCGCGGGCAGCTTCTGGACGCGCAACGTCCAGCTGTCCGAGCTCGATATCGGCACCTTCGTCCAGAAGCTGCTCGAGCATAAGCTGAAGGAGCCGGTGCAGATCAATTGCGGCCTGATCGCCTTCACCGTCCGCAACGGGGTCGCGGCGGCCGATCCGATCCTGATCGACACGCAGAAGAATGTGATCGTCGGGCGCGGGGGGTTCAGCTTCCGGAACGAATCGCTCGATTTCGCGGTTCGCGCCGATGGCAAGAAGTTCAGCCTGTTCTCGGCGCAATCGCCAGTCGGCGTGAACGGCTATTTCGCAAAGCCCCGCATCGATGTGGTCAGCCCTGATCTGCTGGAGCGTGCAGGCGCCGGGCTTGGCCTCAGCCTGGTCGCGACCCCGCTCGCCGGCATCCTCGCCTTTGTCGATGTCGGCGATGCCAAGGCGGCGCAATGCGGCCCGGTCCTGGCGGGTGCCACCGCCAGGGCACAGCGCACGACTGGCGGCAAGCCGCGCGACGATATCGGCCATGGCACCACCGCAAAGGCCGAAAGCGGCAGGAAGACGGCAGGAGAACGCAAGGATCAGCGCAAGAAGTTCCTCGGCGTCTTCTAATTGCTGGGCGTCAGTGCCCCCGGCAGGCAAGCGCTTCTAGGATATCCTCGATCCGTGCCGGATCGCCCGCCGCGACGACCTCGCCGATGCTGTCGGCAGTAAGCGGGTCCCCTGCCCAGTCGCACATCCGGCCGCCGGCGCCTTCGACGACTGGCACCAGCGCGGCAAAGTCGTGGAGCTTGAGCCCGTCCTCGACGACGATATCGAGCCAGCCCGAGGCGACGCAGGCATAATTATAGCAATCACCGCCAAGCACCGTGCTCATCACCGCCGCGTCGAGGTGCTCGAAGGCATGGAGTTGGTTGTCGCCGAACAGTGCGGGCGAGGTCGTCGCAAGCAGCGCCCTGGACAGTTCGGGGCAGCGCCGCGTGCTGGCTGGCGTGCCGTTGAAGAGGGTCGGCCTGCCGATCACGCCCGTCCAGCGCTCGCGCAGGATCGGCTGGTCGATCACGCCGAGGACCGGCCAGCCTTCGGCGACCAGCGCAATCAAGGTGCCGAAGATCGGCCGGCCCGAGATGAAGGCACGAGTGCCGTCGATCGGATCGAGCACCCAGGCACGCCCGCTGCTGCCCTCGCGCACGCCATATTCCTCGCCGATGATCGCATCGTCCGGGAACCGCGCCTCGATAGCCGCGCGCATCGCCTGCTCGGCGGCGCGATCGGCGAGCGTGACCGGTGATGCGTCTTCCTTCGCCTCGAGCCCATGGCTTTGGCGGAAATAGGGCCGGATCGCCGCACCGGCGAGCTCGGCAAGGGTTTCGGCGAAGGTGATTTCGGCATCGGTGACACGCATGGCGCCTGCCTAGCGGGGGCGCGTCGCGACGGCCAGCCGGGCACGCGCAATTTTCCGACTCGCAACCGTAACAAGCCGCTGGCATCAGTTCGTGCATGCATTTCGCTTTCCTTGCCGCCGGTGCGGCGATCCTCGCCGCCAGCCCGGCAGCCGCGCAGCTCCGACCGCTGGTCGAGCCGCCTGCCTCGGTCGATGCGGCGCGGGACGGGGTTGACGTGTTCCTGGTCAATGATGGCGGCGCAACCGTGTCAGCCGAGGGGCCGGCGACGATCGAGACGCGGGCGGCGGACGGCACAGGGCTAAGCCTGAGCCCCGCTTCAGCTGAACAGGTGACGGTGCGCCCGGGCGCATTCGCCAAGGTTCGTTACCGGCTGAGCAGTGACGTCGCCGTCGCGCCGAAAATCCAGCCAGCCCCCGCGGCCAAGGCAAGCGCCGGCGAGACCGTCCTCGCCGATTCGTCGGGCGGATCGGGCGGCTTTCTCGATCGCCTTCGGCCGCACGAGCCGATCTATGGCGCGTTCGGCGCTGGCGACGCCGGCGGCAAGCTGCAGGTTAGCTTCGCTTTTCGCGGGCTTGGCCGCGCCGACGGGCCGAACCTTGTCTTCGCCTATACGCAGACGATGTTCTGGGCGGTCGACAAGCCGTCCGGTCCATTCCGGGCGACCAACTACAGCCCGGAACTGTACGCCGACATGCCCCTCGATCAGGCGACTACGCTCGGCCTTGGGTATCGCCACGATTCGAATGGACTTGGCACGGCCGGATCGGTGGACATGAACCGCATCTTCGCGCGGCTGTCGCGGCGTTTCGACATGGGCGATGGCTGGCGACTCGACCTGACGCCCCAGGCATGGTTCTACTTCGGCGAGCACGGAATCGCGTCCGATATGGATAGATATCGCGGCTTTACCTCCCTTACGGCTGCGATCGGGCAGCAGGACGGCCTCAAGCTGCAGGTGATGGGCCGTGGTAATCCGGGTACGGGCAAAGGGGCCGCCGAGGCATTCCTGTCCTATCCGCTGGCCGCCGTCTGGAACGGACTGCCCCATATCTACCTCTTCGGACAGGCTTTTACCGGTTATGGCGAAGCGCTGACCGACTATAACCGGCAGACCAGCCGGGCCCGGCTGGGAATAGCTTTCACCCGCTAGAGAACAGCCATAGTAATGCATACCGTTCGACAGCAGCGGTCACGGTATATTAGCAGTTCACCACTATGCCATCCCCGGAACGTAGTGATTCTCGATACGCGAGTGTATCGGCGGCGGGAGGTTAGTGAACCGTGAGGGGGAGAGCGGGCGCGGCGCGACTGGCGGTGGTGGAGAATGGCGGCACGCGCCTGTTCGACAGCATCGGCCGTTTCCTCGCCGAGCATCGCCTCAGCCCGGATCCGCGGCATTATGCCTTTGCATATCGCGTCCTGTCCGATCCGGACGGCCCCCTCGCCAAGGCCGTCGCCTCGCTGACCGATGGCGGCTTCCGCCTTTCGGCGCGCGACATCGAGGCACTGGGCGGCGAGATCGGCGCGCTCGCGACGCCGGACGCGCCCGATACGGCGCGCAAGGCCGCCGACGGACTCGTCGCCCAGACCCAGATGCAGGTCGATGGCTTCACCGACATGATGCAGGCGATGCGCGCAGAGACCCGGGGCTTCGGCCGCGATCTCGCCGCGAGCGCCGATGCGATCAAGCGGTCCCGCGACGCCGTCGGCGTGGAGGAAGTCGTGCGGCTGACCGGCGTGATGCTCGATCGTGTCCGCAGCGCCGAGACCAGGCTCGAAGAGGCCACGCACGAGGCAAGCGAGTTGCGCGCCAAGCTCGAGGAAGCACGCGACAATGCGCGGCGCGATCCGCTGACCGACCTGCCGAACCGCCGTGCGTTCGAGGAAGCCTATGCCGCACAGGCGGCGAGCGGCGCCCCCTTGTGCATCGCCGTGTGCGACGTCGACCATTTCAAGCTGGTCAACGACCGCTTCGGCCATGCGGTCGGCGACCGCGTGCTGAAGGCGATCGGCGAAGCGCTGCTCAAGGCGTGCGCCGGCCATCTCGTCGCGCGCTATGGCGGCGAGGAATTCGCCGTGTTGTTCGCCGGCGTCGAACCGCAGATCGCGCTGGCGACCCTGGAGGAGGCGCGCAGCACCGTCGCCGCCAAACGCTATCGACTGCGCGAATCGGACGAGCCGCTGGGCGCGGTGACTTTCTCGGCCGGGCTGACCGAAGCCTCGTGCAATGAAGCCCTGGGGACCGCCTTCGCACGCGCCGACCGGCTGCTCTACGCAGCGAAGGATGCCGGGCGGAACCAGTTGAAAATGGGCAGGCCCTGACGCCAGATATTAGCGAAAATTCCCAAATTCTTCCTGTCAGCGCACCGATCCACGAACCCCCTCTTTCCGAAAATCGCGTGATCTCAATAGCTAATGAACTTGGCACACTCTCTGCAATCACCTGGGCATCGGCGGCCGGATGGTCCGGAACGCCACATGTCAGGGAATAAGATCATGTCGATCCGTTTCGAAAATGCCCAGCGCCTCGCGCTTTCCTTCTTCGGTGCGCTGCTGTTCACCGCAGTGATGGTCAGCGCAGCAGTCCCCGTCGTCCCGGTTGCGTAACCGGGACGACCACAAGCTGAAGGCATATCCAATGACCCGCACTTTCGCGATCGGTTTCGCGTCCTTCGCGACGACCGCCCTCCTCCTGCTCGGCCAATACGCCGCCGTCGGCGCCATCGGCTGAAACCCCGCCCCGCCGCCCGCAGCGATTATGCGGGCGCGGCGGGCGCGAAGCGTGTAGCGTTCCGCCCGGGCGACCCCTCGCCCAAGCAAGGAACCGCCGCTATGGCCAAGGCCCAGAAGAAATCGAACAAGGAAATCCGCAAACCCAAGGCGGAAAAGACGAAGACGATCGCCGCCAACCCTTCGAGCAAGGGCAAGGCTGTCGAAATGACCACATTGAAGAGCTGAAACGATGGCCGGCGACGAAGACGAATTCATCTATGACGAAGCGAGTGGCGAGTGGATCAGCGCCGCCGACGCGCGCGCCAAGGCCGCGAGCGCCGATGTTGTCGAGGTCCGCGATTCGGTCGGCAACCTGCTCGCGGACGGCGACCAGGTGACGCTGATCAAGGACCTGACCGTCAAGGGCGCTGGCCAGACGCTCAAGCGCGGGACGCTGATCAAGTCGATCCGCCTGACCGGCGATCCGCAGGAGATCGACTGCCGCTACGAGGGCATCAAGGGCCTCGTGCTGCGCGCCGAGTTCGTGCGGAAGCGCTGACGCGGACCGGGCGCGCGCCGACCCGCGTCGCGCGTCCGATCAGGCCTCGGCCAGTTCGGCCTGGGCATTGATCCGGCTTTCCGCCATCGCGGTCAGCTTCTCGTCGGTGGCCTTCTCCTCCGCCAGCGTCTCGGCGAGCACGCTGGCGCAGTCAGCGCGACCGAGCTGCTTCGCCCAGGCGATCAGCGTGCCGTAGCGCGTGATCTCGTAATGCTCGACTGCCTGCGCCGCGGCGACCAGGGCGGCGTCGAGCACCTGCTTGTCGGCGACGTCACCCGCGATCTCGTTCGCTTCCTTGATGATGCCGTCGATCGCCGGGCAGGTAACCGCCCTGGGCTCCTCGCCATGCAGGCGGAAGACCTGCTCGAGCCGGCGGATCTGCCCCTCGGTCTCGCGCAGATGGACTTCGAAGCCAGCCTTGAGATCGGGCGCGGTCGCCTTCTCGATCATCTTCGGCAACGCCTTGATGATCTGATGCTCGGCATAATAGATGTCCTGCAGGGTGTGCACGAACAGATCGTCGAGCGTCTCGATGTCCTTGGTGAAAAGTCCCACGATGCGTCTCCTTGATACGGGCCGGTGCGATCGTCGATCGATCCATCGGCGGCGTGAAAACGCGGGTTTGAAGGCAAGGTTGCCACGAATATCAGCGACTTGATCTCGATCAGCCCGATTCTTCGGGCGCCCGGACGATTGACAGCAGCCCGGGATTTCCGACACGGCGCAGGCAAGGAGGACCGGCGATGAGCAACGAGGTCAAACTGCATCCGAGCTGGCTCGCCCCGCTGCGCGCCGAGTTCGAGAGCCCCTATATGGCGGCGCTGAAGGCCTATCTCGTCGCCGAGAAGGCGGCGGGCAAGCGGATCTTCCCCAAGGGCAACGAATGGTTCCGCGCGCTCGACCTGACCGCGCTCGAGGATGTCCGCGTCGTGATCCTGGGGCAGGACCCCTATCATGGCGAAGGGCAGGCGCATGGGCTCTGCTTCTCGGTCCAGCCGGGCGTGCGGCCGCCGCCGAGCCTGGTCAACATCTACAAGGAGATGGCGAGCGACCTCGGCATCCCGCCCGCCCGCCACGGCTTTCTCGAACATTGGGCGCAGCAGGGCGTGCTGCTGCTCAACGCCGTGCTGACGGTGCAGATGGGCATGGCCGCGTCGCACCGCGATCGTGGCTGGGAGAAATTCACCGACGCCGTGATCCGGCTGATCAATGCGCGGCCGGAACCGGTCGTGTTCATGCTGTGGGGCAGCTACGCGCAGAAGAAGGCGGCCTTTGTCGACAGCGTCGAGCGCGGCGGCCGGCACCTGGTGCTGAGGGCGGCACATCCCTCCCCGCTCTCCGCGCATAACGGCTTCTTCGGGTGCAGGCATTTCTCCAAGGCCAACGCCTTCCTGCAGAGCCACGGACAGAAGCCGATCGACTGGGCGCTCCCGGCTTCAGCATAGCGCAGCGGCGCGGGACACCCGCAGCGGCCAGCGCGCCAGGACCTCGTGCCGGCCAAGGCCGACCAGGCTGTGGATCAGCACGAACTCGGTCGCCTGCCAGCTGATCGCATCGACGGGCGCGGCAAAGCGCAGCCCGGCACGATAGAGCAATGTCATGTGCGGGTGGAATCGCCAGCGTGGCCGCATCGCGAGGCCCGTATCGCGCATGGCGTGCGCCAGCCGCTTCTGAAAGGCATGGAGCGCGGGCAGCGGCTCGCTCGGGCGCAGCGCAACCGAGGAATCACTGGCCACCGCCAGATCGAGGATCAGCCGGAACGCGTCGACCGGCAGCATGTCGCCGGCAGCGATCATCCGATCGGCCTGTGCCTGCGGGAAGGTCGCGTAATCCGCCAGGATCGCAGTGGTGACGTGGAAATGCCGGCACCGGATGCGGCGGCCAGGACCGAATCTGCCCTGCTCCGCAGCGATATGGCCGACCGCACCGGCCGGGGGACGAAAGGCGAAGAACAGGCGGTGCAGCGGCGGGTGCAGCATGGGCACGACTCGAATCGGCTGGCGATGTTCCCATAATGTTCCAATGGACACGTCGAGTCGAGTCACCCGCCGTCGCGCCGGCACGTTGACTTCGGGCGCCAATCGGCGACGATCCGATCGCAACGACGGGGGGCGGGGATGGACGTCAGGCGACTGCAGCAGCGGCTGGCCGATGCGGGTTTCTATCACAAGGCGATCGACGGCGGACTCGGGCCGAACAGCTATGCCGCGCTGTTCAGCTATATGGCACGGCGGGACCTTGGCGCGCTCGGGCTCGCGATCGGCACCGGGTGCGCCGCCACGCTTGCCGGAGCGGGGATCACGACGGAGCTGCGGCTGGCGCATTTCCTCGCCCAGACCGCGACCGAGACCCAGGGCTACAAGGGGCTGGAGGAGAATCTGAGCTACAGCGCGGCCGGCCTGATGGCGACCTGGCCAGGGACCTTTCCCACCGAGAAGGCGACCAGGGGCTATGTGATGAACCCGGAGGCGCTCGCCCTGAAGGTCTATAGCGGACGCATGGGCAACGGCCCGGCGGCAAGCGGGGACGGCTGGGACTTTCGCGGGCGCGGGCTGATCCAGCTGACCGGCCGCAACAATTATACGGCGCGCGAAGCCGAGTCGGGCGTGCCGCTGCTGACCATGCCCGACCTGGCCGCCGATCCGGGCATGTCGGTGCGGCTCGCCTGCCTCTACTGGACGTCGCGCGCGATCAATGTCGCGGCGGACGCCGACGACCTCGCCAAGGTGCGCAAGCTCGTCAATGGCGGCAGCAACGGGCTGGCCGATGCGAAAATCCATCTTGCCCGGGCGAAGAAGCTGCTGCTGTAGCGACACGCGGGGCGCGACCGGCGCCCGGCAGCCGATCGGGCACAGCGCGGGAGAGCAGGCATGAGCGGGGTCAGCCACGGCGCATTCCACCATATCGACCTGAACGTCAGCGACCTGGCGGCGTCCCGGGCGGTCTATGGCCCGGTGCTCGCGTTCCTGGGCTACACCATGGTCAAGGACAAGCCGGAAGGATGCGAATGGGATCTGGGCCCCGAGGGGCGCGGCGCCTCGCTGGGCCTCAGGCAGTGCGACCCGGCGCTCGCGGGCCATGCCCATGCGCGCTATGCGCCCGGCCTGCACCATCTCGCCTGGCGCGCGGCGAGCCGCGCCGAGGTGGACGATCTGCACCGGCTGCTGATCGCGCACGGCATCACGGTGCTCGATCCGCCCGCATCCTATCCCGACTATTCGGGCGATTATTATGCCGTCTTCTTCGAGGATCCGGACGGGATGAAGCTCGAGCTGGTCCATGCGCCGGGCTGGATCTGAGCGCGGCGCCGGCGACCGGCGCTCAGCGCTGGTCGGCGAACTCGATGAGATCCCAGAGATTGCCGTAGAGATCAGCGAACACGGCGACCGTCCCATAGGGCTCGACGCTGGCCGCGCGGACGAAGCGGATGCCCTTTGCGCGCATCGCGGCGTGATCGCGCGCGATATCGTCCGTGGCAAGGAACAGGAAGACGCGCCCGCCGGCCTGGTTGCCGATGAACGCCGCCTGTTCCGGCGTGGCGGCACGGGCGAGCAGGATCGTGGTCGCGCCCGGCGCCGCGCCGGGCGGCGCGACCAGGACCCAGCGCTTGTCCTGCGCAGGCTGATAGCTGTCCTCGACCAGCGTGAAGCCGAGCGTGCCGACATAGAAGGCAAGCGCCTCGTCATAATCGCGAACGACCAGGGCGATATGGGCAAGCGACTGGCGCATGCCGCTGCCTTAGCATGGCCGCGCCCGGGCATGGATGCCGAAATGGTGCGAGAAGCACGCGACAGGGGGAATGCGACGCGTTAAATCGCTGAATAGGGGGAGAAGAATCATGACCCGTCGTCCGCTTACCGCGATCCTCAGCCTGTCGCTCCTGCTCTCGGCCTGTGGCGGGGGCGGCCAAAGCCTCGGCTCGAGCGGCTCGGGCGGAACGCCGTCCCCGAGCCCGGCCCCGACCGGCACCTGCTCGCTGCGCAACCGGCAGGACTGGGCCGCGGCGCAGCTGCGCGAATGGTATCTCTATCCCGAGACGCTGCCGGCCAGCCTCGACCCGACGCCCTATGCCACGGTCGAGGATTATATCGACGCGCTGACCGCGACCGCGCGCAGCCAGCGGCGCGACCGCTATTTCACCTACCTGACCTCGATCGCCGCCGAGAATGCCTATTACGCGTCCGGATCGAGCGCGAGCTTCGGCATCCGGCTGGGGATCGACTCGGCGCAGCGCATCTATGTGATCGAGGCCTTCGAAGGCGGCGCCGCACTGGCGGCCGGGATCGACCGCGGCACCGAGATCGTCGCGATCGGGACCAGCGCCGCCACGCTGCGCACGGTGAGCGCGATCATCGCCAGCGAGGGGACGCAGGGGGTGAGCGACGCGCTCGGGCCCGACACGGCCGGCACCAGCCGG